>Ga0209603_1002395_pt1 | contig 17471 bp, 20 predicted proteins | sample COGITO_mtgs_1206_FD_184812 | JGI IMG/M metagenome (GOLD analysis project Ga0209603, IMG submission 184812) | Pelagic marine microbial communities from North Sea - COGITO_mtgs_120607 (SPAdes) (version 2) | ecosystem: Environmental > Aquatic > Marine > Epipelagic ... | reverse complement strand
TCCGTATAGATTGCCTACTTGAGGTATAGTTTTTATATGGTTTGGGAGCGTACGCGCTAAATTATCCTATTAATAATAATCTGAAAAACATAGCCTCAGGCACCTCTCTAACAGCCTTCGGCATCCTCTCCCAAAATCCCCCTAAAATAATATAAGGAATATCTTATGACAGACAATAAAGACCTTGACAAAGGCTCAGGCGCTATGGTGCCGGAGGCTTCCGAGAAGATTGAAGGTACTAACCTAGTAGCTAATCGTGGAGGCCGTCCTAAAGGCTCTATCAACATCCATTCCAAGGCTTCCGTTAAGAAGCTCCAAGAGCTAGGGTATGACCCTATTGAAGAACTCGTATCCTACATCAAAGAGGTTGACGAGTCTCTAGCAGCCATGGCAGACTCTAAGAAGGGTACTGCGGCTCATGCTCAACTAATGAATAACAAGTTCAACGCTATCAACGCCCTAATGCGCTATGGATACTCTCCAACAGCCCTTCAGTCTGAAGACAAGCATGAGAGCGTCGAGAAGACCCCTATCGCTATTACTCTTACAACAGCCTCAGACAGTACTACAACAGTAAGTGTCGGAGACTCTAAGGGCAGTGTAGATAGTAGTGTTGAAGACTCTGGTAAGCCTAATTAGTAGGTAGTGCCGGAGGCTAAGGCTCTCTCAAGGCTCGCTGGAGTCTATGAGGGGCGGGTGGGCACCCCCTATCCGGGGTTTGAGATGTATAAACTTGCATTATGGCCTGGTCTACGCATTTTCAAACTTCCATATAGGCCCCCTTCAAAAATTTTAAAACCCTTCCTAATAGGCAAAAATATTACCCTATATTTCTGGCCTCGAAGGTTTCCGTTAAAGGTCATTAACAGTCTCCAGATAGACTCAAGCAGTCCTTTCGAGAGGTGATAGATGTTATTCTTTCTCTTCTCTCTTTCTCTCATAGAGAGCCTCGTAGAGGCCTTCCCAAGTCTTTTGATACCTCTGGGATAGGACCTTATGAATGCTTCTCTATGGTGCACTATGTGCCAATAAAGGTATGCCGAAGGCTACCTCTAAACTCAAAAAGGATTATATCATGCCAGTAGTAAAAGGTAAAAAGTACCCTTACACAACTAAAGGTAAAGCTGCAGCTGCTAAAGCGCGCAAGAAAAAGAAAACAACTAAGAAGAAATAATGTGGACAAGAGTATCATCTCCTACCAGACCTAGGATAAGTTCTCCGCCTTTTCTTATTATTTGCTACCTTAACAAACCCTATAGGCCTCTTCACTGGGGGTCTCTTTTAGTACCCCTATGGAGAAGTAAAGTGAAAAAGAAGAAATCAAACCTCTACGACAACATTCGTAAGAAGCGTGCACGTATTAAAGCAGGCTCCGGAGAACGTATGAAACGTAAAGGTACAAAAGGTCGTCCTACAGCTGCTACCTTCCGTAGAGCTAAGAAGACCGCTAAAACAACTCTCGCCAAGAAGCGAAAGAAATAATGAGAATCCTTGCAGTACTGTGTGCTTTAGGGATTTTCGCTCTTTGGGAGTACTCAGATAGACAGAGAAACTATCAACACTCCTTCGTACAAACCATTAATGAGGTTGTTAAGCCTCTAACAAATAGATTTAATTAAAGGCTCCAGATAGCCGGAAGAGAAAAAGATGACAAAAGAAACTAAACCCGTTATTGAAATTAACGGAACCACTTACACAGAAGACCAACTAACAGAAAAGCAACAGCTCCTTATTAAACACGTTCAGAGTATGGATGCTAAGATCAACAACGCTCAGTTTGAGCTAGATCAGCTGTCAGTAGGTCGTAAAGCCTTCATGGAAATGCTTGCTGAAGACCTAGAGTCCCCAGCAGAGTAACTAATACCGCTTCTATAGCTCAGTTGGTAGAGCAGTTGATTTGTAATCATCAGGTCCCGAGTTCGAATCTTGGTGGAAGCACCAGGAAGGGTGGCAGAGTGGTTGAATGCACCGGTCTTGAAAACCGGCATGCGTGTGAGCGTATCGAGGGTTCGAATCCCTCCCCTTCCGCCATTGTACTTCAGGTTAAGTGCAAGGGTGGGCGAGGTCCTTATTAGAGGATCTTGTTAATGCCCTTAGGCACAACTAATGAAACCATCAAAATTTTTGCGCGACGACGCGAGGGAACAGAGATGGACAACAACAAGGAATTATACAATGGCAATAAAGACAAAATACAAAATGCCTAAAGAAGGCAACCAGATTAAAGTCACATATTCAAACGGAAAAACAAAAGCAAGCCGTGTTGTTTATGCCGTGCTTGATAAGTCTGGTGAAGTTAATAAAGAAGCCACAGAAGCTCGTATCGAGTATGTGGGTTCAACTCTTGATCTTGGTGTAGTAGCTGAAGAAGTTATTGAAACACCAGTTGAAGAGGTTACATTTGAAGAGGTAGTTGAAGAAGTCATGGAAGTAGACAAGCTTATTCTTGAAACCCTAGTGGAAGAAGAAGAAGTTTGTTGCGATGACGTCTGTGAAGACTGCCCTGAGTAATGTTTTGGCCGTATAACCCGGAGCGTCTCATCTTTGTCTATGACGTAGAAGACACCTCTGAGGAACAGCTACTCATTGCTTTAACTAAGCTTATGACTGAAATGGTCAAGCGAGGTTACACTGTTGAAGAAGTAGAATACCTAATTTGCCTCAACAAACTTGATGGCAAGTAATTTTCGTCCGAAAGGAATGATAAACAACTGACTACTGCAATTTGAATCCTTTCGAAAAGCCTTTGAAGTAGTAGTTATGTCGGTTTATCTAGAATCGATTTAGGGTTATGGCTTAACCCAGGTAAGGTAAGAGGAAATTAAGGATAGCAAGGGCGGCTTGAGCCGATGCTCGCTACCTTGCTAGACCAAGGGCTTCATCTCCCTCCTCCTTCAGTTTTTGGTAATCTGTCGGTCAAAGAAACCAAACTTACTCAACAAGAAGAAGTAAGGTGCCTCCTTACAGAACAAAATAGAAACTTAAAATTATGGAAATGCTTATCGAATATTGTTTACAGCACTTTGATAAAGGTGGGGTAGCAATGCTATTGGTGTGGATGTACTTCATTCACCGTGATGTAAAATCAAATCAAGACGACATTAACATTATTAAGAATAATCATCTCTACCATATTGAGAAAGATATAGCAGTCCTAAAGGAAAAATCCAAGGATCTCTAAAATGATTTTAGAAAAATACACAACAGAAGAATTAGCCTCAGTATTTGAAGGCGTGAATGATAAAGGCGTAATGGCATTTCTAGTCCTAGAACTGAAACGTATTAGCGCCGAGTTAGAAGAAGTTAAAAAGAACACCGAAAAGAAATCAGTGGGACGTCCACGTGGTTCATTTAAAGGTGAAGCCCCTTCAAAGGGCTATACTCCAATAGGAGAAGTAAATGACGAAAATCCAGACCCAGTGGTGGGCGAATAGCTCTAAGGATTCTAAATCAACACGGATCAAGCGATCTGAATGTGTAGATAAGGAATCCCAAGAAATGTACACATACACAATTGGTGGCCGATTAAGTTTTAAAGAAAAGTTCGATGGCTCATGCTGGCAGATTACTACCGGTGCTAAAGTGCTAGAAACTTTCGAAAGTGAAGAAGCAGGTATTGACCGCTATCACGAATTACTTCTTAATAAGATTGCTGTCGGCATAGTCTTAGGTCATGCTTATATGCGTGAAAATATTGGAGGCTTTAACAGCGGAGCTTCTTATAGTGGCTGGGTGCGAGTCTAGCTTACTACAAATTGGAGAAAAGAATGAATATTGAACTACATCCCTCTCAGTCTGATATTATCCGCGACTTGTTCGTGGAGAAGACGAATAGATATGGGGTAGTATGCGCTTCACGTGGCTTTGGTAAATCTTACCTTGCTGCGGTATCTGCTATGTTAGCAGTACAGGAGCTTATGCAGTTACCGGAAACCGTTCCTAATAAGAACGTTAGTATCGTAGCTCCTACCTATCAACAAACCGTTGACATTTATTACCCTCTATTAGCTTACCAACTTGGTCTAGCTGATTGGGCGCTTACTCATTCTGCTTATACAGGAAAGTTTACTTTTCCTAATAACGTAGAATTACGACTTTGGTCTTATGAGGCTTCAGAGCGCATGAGGGGTAGTGGTCAATACTTTGTTGTATGTGATGAGGTTGTATCTTGGGAAGGCAATCCTGGACTTGAAGAGTCTTGGTCTTCCATTATCCGACCTTGTATTACAACTCGTTGGAGTAAAGAAGCGTCAGAACGCTTTAACGCTCCATCACCGGGTCGTGCTTTGATTATTAGCACACCTAAGGGTTATGACCATTTCTACGACATGTTTAACTATCAAGATGTCGATAAGGATTGGAAAAGCTATCACTATAGTTACCATGACTCCCCTTATTTGTCGGCTGAAGAAATTGAGAAGGTAAAACTAACCGTTGACCCTCTTAAGTTTGCACGAGAATATGAAGCTTCCTTTGAAGATTCAGGTGCTAACGTATTTTACAACTTTAGCCGTACGGATCATCTCGATCCTACTATTGAGTGGCCAGAAGAGAACGAAGTAATCTTTCTTGGTATTGACTTTAACGTCGGTATCCAAGCTACCTCTGCTTTTTATAAAAGAGGCGAAACAGTATATTACTTTGACGAATTCATGGGTCACCCTGATACAGACTCTCTAGCGAAGGCTATTAAGGCTCGCTACCCCAATAATCCAATCCGCGCTTTTCCTGACCCTTCCGGTCGTTCAAGGAAAACAAGTGCGGTAGGAGCAACAGATTTTTCGATCCTCGAACAACATGGCATCCGCTGTCTAGCCCGTAAAAAGGCTCCAGCTATTGCTGATTCGGTTCAGGCAGTAAACACTAAACTTAAAAACGCCAAAGGCGAAGTGCATATTAAGTTTGACCCTAAGAGATGTGAAAAGACTGTTAAGTCTATGGAACGTACCTTATGGTTAGACTCTAATCCGGATTCTCTGGTCATTGATAAACGATCAGGGGATGAACACTTTTCCGATGGTATCCGTTATGCTATCGAATATCTATTTCCTGTCACAGGTGGTAAGAAGCGTGTGATTACAGGTAGTAGACTCATCTAACTACTGGACTCCTAATGGCTAAAAACCGTAAACGACAAACACGTAAACGTCAAGAACAACAACTTCAACCTCAAGAAAGCTTTGGCAACAAGGCTATTCATATTCAACCTAAAAATTATAAACAAGAGGAAATGTTAAAAGCAATTGACTTTAACGTACTTACAGTTGTTATCGGTCCAGCCGGTACAGGTAAGACGTATTGTACTGGCATGAAAGTAGCGCAACTATTTTCTACTGGTAGATACTCTCGAATTGTACTAACCCGTGCTAATGTTCCAACAGGCAAATCCCTAGGATTCTTTCCAGGGACAGTTGCTGAGAAGATGGAACCTTGGCTTGCTCCAATTACTAATGTCTTAAAAGATGGACTCGGTAAAGGACAGTATGAGTACTTGGAACGCAAGGGAAAGATAATAGTACAACCTATCGAAACTATTAGGGGTAACTCATATGAGGATGCTCTTGTAATTGTAGATGAGGCTCAAAACCTATCTATGGAAGAAATTAAAGCTATCACTACTCGTATTGGTGAAAATAGCAAAATGATCTTAACAGGCGACCCTGCTCAATCAGATGTTAAAAATGGCACAGACCTAAAACGGTTTTGTGATCTATGTAATAGCAACTCTATTGATGTAGGATATCTCGAATTTGGGATTGATGATATCGTAAGAAGCGATATTGTCGGTCAGCTAGTTAGGATGTTTTATAATAAAGGAATTTAACAATGGCGACATCAACAGGCGATGGCCTAAATCCGGCTAACGTATACAGCCAGCGCACTCAATCTAAGAGCGTTGGTGACCCTATTGCTGCCTTCTCTTCTATGCTACCACTTTGGCAGCGTTCAAGAGCGATTCTTGGTGGGGCGCGTAAAGCCAAACAGTATGACCAAGTCCTAGACAGTTATACCTATGGTAATATGCTAATCCCATTTAGCCCAACCATGAATCCACAACAATACTCTTTCTATCTTTCAGAAAGTGAACTACCTGGCCTTTCATCTCAGTATAGTAAGGTTATCATTGGTGGTCTACTTCGTAAGAAACCAGAATTAGAACTCCCAGAAAACTGCCCTGAAGAATGCATGGATTGGCTACTAACCGATTTTGGTTCAGATAACTCTAATCTAATCTCATGGCTTCATGAGGCACTCTGGGAAGAACTACAAACTTCACGAGCTTGGGTCGGTGTAAACTATCCTGAAGTTCCAGAAGGTGTAGAACTAACTCCAACAGAACAACGTAATCTTAAACCTTTTCCGGTTATCTATAAAGCTGAAAATGTTATTAACTGGAAACGAGGCAAAAATCCTGTTACCGGTACAGATCGTTTAGAGCAAGTAATTATTCGTATGCACGAAGAACGTTTTGCTGATAATGAATTCCATGCAGACATTTTTGATGTTGTTTATGTTCATGAACTTGATGCCGAAGGTTTTTACCAAGTGCGTAAGTTTGAGCGTAAGCAAGATGAATCTGCTGCAGTGTCTAACGGCTCAATCAACCTACAACAGGTTGAAAACCGTTCTGATCAAGGTAATAGCTTTGCTGAAGTTGGCCGAGCTACACGCATTCTTCAAAATGGAGAGCGCCTTGAAGAGATTCCTATGTATCCTTTAAATGGCTCCATCGATTGCATGGAACCAATCCTTACTCCACTAGTAGATAAGGAAATTGCGGTATATAATAAGATGTCTCGTCGTAACCACCTTCTTTATGGTGCAGCGACTTACACACCTGTTGTAGCTTCAGATATCACTGACGAAGAATTTCACGAAATCGTAGAAGCCGGTCTTGGCTCATGGATTCGTGTCCGTCAAGGTGATGAAGTATCCGCTTTGGAAACTCCAACTGATGCTCTTAAAGATTACGACCGTGCTATTAATGATGGTATTAACGAAATCGCTAATCTTGGTGCTCGTATGCTAAACCCAGAAGTTCGTTCAGGACAGTCTGGTGTTGAGCTCGACATTCGTCACTCTGCTCAGAAATCACTTTTATCTGCTTTGAATACTAAGGTATCTCAACAGATGCGTCGTATTATCGCTATGATGATTAACTGGCGCTATGACATGGATTATACAGAATCAGACATTATGTTTACTCTGTCAGCTGACTTTAACCCATCACCAATCGGTGAACAGTATCTACGTCTAGTTACTGAATGGTATGAGTCAGGTCTTATTCCTCGTTCAGTATGGATTGAGATTGCTAAACAGAATGATGTTATCGATTCAGAGTATGATGATGAACTCGGACAAGACGAAATTAAAAGTGATGACCTTGTAATGATGGGGTTAAACCCACAATTAGATCCAACAGCTCCAACAGCTTCTAAAGCTCCGGGCCAGGATATGCCAAATAAGGTACGTTAATATGAAAAAATCACTTGTTGCAGGACTATGTTTCTTGCTAGCAGGGTGTGCTGGTCTCTCTAATATCCTTCCTGAAGGAACTTTAGAAGTAGGCGCAGCCGTAGTATGTGGGGCAGGAGCGGCAGCGGTCGCACCTGAACCTACAACCGTAGCAGCCGCTGCAGGTGCCTGTGGCGCTGCTGCTATTGCGGTAACACCAAGTAACAGTGTAGCTAGTGTAAAAAATGAATACCAAGCCTCTGTTCAAAAAGCAAGAGATTGGCAACAGTTCCTTATCTATGGTGGTATTGTTGCTTCACTTTTATTCTTTATCGTTATTCCATTTCTACAACGTAAGTTTAACATTAAGGAAGTTGAGAAGGCCCGTATGGAGTCACGTCCAGAGGATGCTCAACAGATTAATGACTTGTTAGCGATGGTCGCAAGAATGAGAGAAGATAAATAAAGGAGCGGGGGTTAATTCCCCTGCCTCCAAACTAGGAGATTTTAAGTTATGACACTTAATATTCAATCTAATACTATCAATAACGACTTGTACGACCGCTCGATCGGTCACGCCCTTGATGCGAGAAGTTTTGAGAATTCGGTAGTAACACAGCATAAGGGTATTATTGAAGACTTTCGTAAGGATCTCCGTAAGGCGTCTAGTGGCGTCGATTTCTATAAGGCTAAAGAAAGAAAGAATTTCTTAGCAGCTTTTGAAAAGAAGAACGCTAAACTTATTTCTAGCCTATCCAACAGTGCGGCTGAGGAAATCAGAGACTATGCGAGAGCAGCAGTTGATTTCCAAGTGAGCAGCATCGAAAAAGGCTACAAGCAACATGCTAGTAGTATCTTTAAGGTAAAGCGCCCTCGCACTAACGATATTCTAAATGACATCGTCGGTACTAACATCTATGAAGATGGTAAAGACAAAAGTACTGGGATGCGTCAGCAGTATAATCGAATCGGTAAAGGTCAACTTCTCCGAGTAAATACTGCTCTTAAAAATGGACTAAAAGATGGCTTAAGCAATGACGAGATTATCGCCAAGCTTATGAAGTCAACTAAGTTAACAGAAGCACAAGCTCGAACTCTTGTGCGGACAGGTATTACAAATGCACAAACTAAATCCTTTATCGCTTCTATGCAATCTAATAGCGCGGTTATTAAAGGCTACCGTTTCACTGCTACTTTGGACTCTAGAACTAGTCGCATATGCGCCCACCATGATGGCACTGTGTATGGTCTTGAAGACACTCAGTGGTTTCCTCCCCTACATTGGAACTGTCGTTCTACTGTTACACCTGTTGTAAAGTCTTTTGAAGAGTTACTTGATGAAAAGCCTGATGGCGTTAAACTTCAAGTCCTTCGTAAACTAAAGCCAAAACAAGTTAAGGCACTTCGTGGCTATCCACCTGAAAGAGAAACTTTCGATCGGTGGCTACGTCGTCAGCCTCATGAAACAAAGCTAAAGATCCTGGAAACAGATGACAACATTGAGTTGTTCCAGAGCAATAACCTTCCATTAAACAATATGCTTAATAATAAAGGTAAATTGCATACTATAGCTAAACTACGTAAGCTTGATAAAGAGCGTACTGTTGTTTATCCTACTCGTCAACACGTACTTTGTAAGACACAACAGCTTCAACTTCAAGTCGATGCAGCTACTCCTGAAGAGCTTATTCGTAGTAAAAGTAATCGTGATCAGCTAACTGCACTCCTTGCAGGTGATGCTGAACTATTTAATAACCCTTTATCTCTTATTGATTACCGTGGCATATTACTTGCCAGTAAACGTAGGAATCGGAGTAAAGAACAAGGTGGCGATACCCGTTCTAGAGAAGCAAATCTAGTGACTGACCCTCTTTCAGGTCAACGGTTTAGCCCAAATGTATACCCACCGAATTACAAAATCTATGATGAGTATTTAGACCTTATTCGTAATTCAAAGAACTTGACAGAACAACAGAAAAAGTTTCTTCTTAACTATTCGGAAACGTTAGGTAAGCTAGACTCTAAAACTGGTAAAGAATATATGTCTGTAAATCAACGCTCAGTAGTGATGAATACTCTTCGTCGCTCATTTGAACGTTATAACAGAGATGAAATTCCTTGGTCAAACTTCACTGCAGTTGTTCGTGCTGATATTAATAAGTTCTCCGTAACTAACGTATCAGAGCGACTTGAAACAGCTGTTCGTCAGAAAGACCGTGTATTCGGTCGTACTGGTGCAGGTGCAGATAAGCCTCAAATGTCAATTGGTGGTCAATGGTATACCCTAGATGAAATTAGTGATAATCTACGTAAGAATGAAAAGTATATTGATACTTGGACAGAGACCCGTGGTCGTCAGCTAGCTCGTAACTTTTATGCGACTGGTAAAGCGCCTTGGAGATCTTACCTTTTTGGTCCAAGGAAGGACAATATCTTTGAGGTATTCGAATTTAGAAAGAATACAGCTAAGTGGGCAAAGGAACGATTTGGTATTAATGCTATTAATCGTTTCAGTAAAAAGCTTGCAACAGCTATTGAATTTATTCTGTCTCTACCTTTTAATATTGACCGGCTAACAGCTGAAATGATGGTTAAGATTCGTACCTTCCCTGTAGCCTTACTTGAAGACTTTTTAACTTCAGTAAGTAGCTCAGTACAAGACGCTCTTGATTTTCGTTTTATGTTAACTCGTCAAACACAGCTAGAAAAGACTCGTGAGAAGTTTCTTAAAAGCTTCTTTGAGCCTAAAAATGCTTCGAAGAACATTGATGCCTTATCTGGCTACATGAGAACTGTAGCTGCTTCTGATAGTGCTGACTTTGATCAACTTGCTGTTAACTTAGGTAGAAAACTACGTAAGGATTATGCTACTAGTCCTACTCTAAAACCAACCCTAAAAGATTACCATGAAGATGGTGCTCGTATTATTACATTCCTTGAGAATAAGAAGCTTCTTCGAGTTAATACTCGTGCTGCTACTGAAAAGGGATTGGTTGACCTTGATTCTAACCGTGTTAAGCAAGGTTCTTTCCGTGATGTTATCGTCCGTGAAATTGAACTGCTTGATAAAGATATGATTGAACTAAATAATGCTCACCGACAGGTCTATGTAGGTCGTCGTTTGGGTATTGTTAATAAACGTGATAAGCTACGTGTTACTCCTAAAACACAACAGTATATCGATGCTCGTGGTAATAAAACAGATATCTCTCTTGTTACGAAGAAGGCTGGTGCCAACTTCCTAGCCGATGAGATTATTGACCGTGACTTCGCTAATATGCTAAACTACGCTATGGATGTAGAATATAAAGTTGATCAGAACTTCTCTAAGTTCTTTGATGACCTTTATCATTTCCGTGGTGGTAAGAATGACAAAGTAGCTGAGATTGATAATAAGAACTTTTGGCGAGCTCAAATTAATGGTCGTGGTGAACAAGGCTTCGGTCTTCTTCAGACTATTAAGTATCACCAACAACGTGCTAAGGCTTGGACTAACTACTACCAAATTGATGGTCGTGGTCGTGTTTATGGTCAAGGTTATTTAACACCTACTACAGGTGAAGTTGGTCGTCCATTCCTAGAAACTGCTAAAGCACAACGTTTTACTGTAGATGCTCTTGAAGAGTTGAAGATTCAAACAGGTGCGGTTATTGGTTCTAAGAGTGAAATCGCTACTAAGGTTATTGATCCTAAAACAGGTAAACTTATGAAGGGTTCATTTGTTAACGAAACACTTACCCAAGAAGGTCGTGAGGCTATCTTTAGAAGGCATCAACGTGAGCTCATTGAGTTCGGTGCTATTATTGATGGTTATCGATTTGATAAAACCAAGAAACAATGGGTTAAGTACGAACAACAAAATAAACGACTTCATGACTTCCTAGACCATGAATTTAACTTCCATGATGATGAAGGCAAAGAGCTTCCTCGATTAGCCCGTATGGCTCTCGAGTGGTCTCGTCTATACCGTCATAATGGTGGTTTTGAACGTAAAAGCTTCTCTGATGTTGATATTGATTTTTATCTCAGCGATGATATGCTTCGTACTCGTTCAACTAAGTATCGTACAACTATGACAATCGAAAATGATGCCTCCTCATCAGGAGCGCAGATTATTGGACTGTCTACTGGTGACCGTGCTGTTAGTGAAATTTCTAACGTGCTACCAACAACCAGCAAACAACGTCTATACGATATTATTGCTCAAGCAACAGCTTCTTCCCCTCGCTTCGAAGCCATTAACCGACTCGGTAGTGACATTGATTGGCAGGACTTAGCTAAAGGCGCTAAAGCACAAAACATGGTTACCTTTTATGGTGCGGGTGAAGCTACTCAGACTATGAACATTAGAGATAAACTTGCTGGTCAGCTTACTGGTAAGAAAATCGATGGTGATTCAGATGGTGGTAATGCTTACACTCTCATATTTGAAAAGATTAATGAAGTTCCAAAGAAGTTTAAAGACCCTAAAACAGGTTCAATTCTTCAAAAGTATAAGAACCAAGTCTATGTATTAGATGATGTTACATCAGATATCGATTCTCGTATTGCTCAGGCGAAACAAATCGGTGCTAAGGATGTTATGGATGAATTAAGTGAGCTTAAGGCTGCGTTTAAGGACTCTATGATTAACGACGCTGATGTAGGTTCTAAGCTACTTGCTCATGCTGGTGATATCAGTCAAGATGCTGCTGACCTCGTAGACAAGATGTATAACAGTCGTACTGCTATTGTATCTACTAACGAGTTTAAAAAGGTATCAGAAATTATGTCTGACTTCCTAGCTGATGAAGCTCCTGTTACAAAGTACTTTATTAACAAGTGGAAAGAGATTGCCGGTGGACACTACGAAGATCCACGTACAGGTGAAATCCTTGTTCAATTAACACAACATAAATTTATTAACCGTAGAACCGGTGATACCTTCTCAAGAAATGCTGCGACTAAAGTTGCTGGCTACATTGAGCGGACTGGTTCTACTCGTATGCCTTGGGTTACCTTCGACAATAAGAAGTTATCTCAGATATACCCACCTAAAGTCGAAGCGGCTATCAACTGGACAGATCCGGTTACTGGTCGTAAGATTACAAACGTCATTCAAGACGTGGTAGAAGATACAAGTATTGTTAAAGGCCGTGGTGCCGTTGGTGATGCTGTAACTGGTCTCGGAGTTAACGGGAACCACATGAATGATGCTGCTATTGTTCGCCAAGCTCATCTTTGGGCAAGGAAAACAAGTACACCACACTCTACTATTCACGATGCGTTCTTTACGAATATTGTGGATGCTAGAAAACTTAAAACCGCTTTACGTGGCATCTATGCAGATGCTCGTGGTGGTAAGACTATCCCTCGTACGCTTAAAGCAATAAGGGCGGATGGTCGTAAGCAGATAAGATTATCAAAAGAACAACGAACTAAAGACTATGACACTTTCGAAGGAAAGGTTAAGTCTGCTGCTAAAGAACGCAAACTAATGATGTCAACAGTCTCTAAGATTGATGATAACAAGTTTACTAAACAGGATCTAAGCGATATGCTTACTGAGAATCCTGATTTTATTGTTCGACTAAACCGTGCATTAGCAACACGGGGCTTTTCTCTTGATTCTCGTGGCAAGTTCCAACGAGACATTAACAAGAAGATGGCTGATACTCCTCAGTCAAGAAAAGAGTTGTTAGATAGTTTTGAAAACTTTCGTGTAGCCCAAGCTGCTAATAAACTGGATGAGATCCAGGATATTGCAAAAGTTAACGAGAAAGCCTTTGAAGGTGAACTTGAAGACTTGCTTCGGCTTAATCCTGAGCTCGTGAATACAATTAATTCTAAGCTCGGCACTAAATTATCTCGATCTGATATCGTTAACAAATTCTTTAGAGACGGGGAACCGAACCTAAAAGATGCAGTTAACTCGATTAAGGAGGTCCGTGACTTCCGTGGCAATTTGATTCGTAATAGAAAGAACCAGCTGAAGTTGGCACTAGAACAATCACCAAAAGCTGTCACTCAGATTAGAAATGAATTAGGCCGACGCTACTCAATAGATGAGATTGCCGAGCGCTATACAGGAAGCAAGTTAAACACTGCTCAACTTCGTAAGGAAGCTGGGCAACAAGTGAAGATACTTGATACTCGTCTTAAGGACGATTTAAGAGCTGCTGCCGTTCTGAACTCAGGACTTGAAGCAGAGATACTACGCCGTACAGGAATTGATATGAGTAAGTATGCCCAGAAGTTAAAAACTGGCGAACTTACTGTTGAGGAAATCCTACTTGCAGTTGCTAAACAGCGTAAGAAAGTTAATTCTTCCATTAGGAAAGATCTTAAAGATTTTGATAAATGGTGGAATAAATCCCTTGCCCACTTTAAAGAATTGGGCTTGATAAATCCGGAGAATGAAGTTACCGCTAAGGAAATTATTTCTCCAATCAAAGACGGCCAAGACTGGTATGGGATTGGACCGTAATACTTATTCCAAAAGAACTAAAGCTGTGCTATTAGTTAAACAAATGAGCTGTGCTCAAAGGAAAACATTATGTCAGAAGAAAATACAAACATCGAAGAAACAGTAACTCCAGAGGCGCCTGTGGCGGCTCCAGAAGAGAAGAAAGAAAATATGGATGAAACCATTGCAAAGATTGTTGAACAACGTGTTACCGAACAACTTCAGGATATTAAAGGCAAACTAGACTCTGCTTATGAAATCCGTGATGAAGCTATTCGTGAAGCTGCCAAAGTTAAAGAAGAGCAGAAAGCAAATCAAATCGGCAAACTTGAAGAAGAAGGAAAACATAAAGAAGTATACGAACTTAAACTAGCTGACCTTTCAGGTAAACTAGAAGCTCGTGATGCCCAGATTACTGAACTAACACGCAACACTGCTGTTCGTGAAGCTATCTCTGGTCTAGACTTCCGTAATGATTCTGCTTCTAAAATGGCATACACTGAAATCGTCGGTGATCTAATCCAAGACGAAAACGGTGCATGGATCCATAAGTCTGGTATCTCAATTAAGGAGTTCGCTTCCTTATACCGTAAGGACGATGAAAAGTCTTTTCTTTTCAAACCAAAACAAAGCTCTGGCGTAAACACTGGTAACCCAACTAGTGCTCTACAGAGTGACCCATCAAAATTGACCAAGCCTCTATCAGAAATGAGTCACGAGGAACTCATGCAGTCTATTAATGCTGGCGCATTTAATGGATCAGATGACGGTCGTATTTGGTAACCCTAACTTAAACAATATTTATTATAAATTCCATCTAAAACAGATGGCAAGCACAATTTAAGGAAATAAACTTATGACTGCTTCACTTAACACATTCGGCAACCAAACTTTTGCCCTACAGAACGCCCTAAGCGCATACTCAGATGAGATGTACACTGCTGCTCGTCGCCTAAGCTCAACAGGCATCGTTGGTTCAACCGGCATGATCGACACTTCAACAGAAACTTATGTTGGTCAAATGCGTTGGTTCAAACCAACTGAATCAGTTGTTAACACCGCTCGTCTAGATGACGCGCAAAACGGTGGCGTATCAAGCTTCAACTCAGCCCTAGCTACATACATCAAACGTGTTGGTACATATGGCCACTCACAAGTTAACATGACTCAGGTCGTCGCTCAAAAAGACGGTCTTGCCAAAATCGCTGCTGATTTCGGTGAAGTCAAAGCTAACGACGAGCACTCAGCTGTTCTTTCAACACTAGTTGGTGTTGCTAAATCAGAAGCCTCTTACGGTTCTGGTTCAGTTGCTGATGCCGTTACTGGTGGTATCACTGGTTTCGATAGCGTTTCTGCTACTCCAGCTAACTCAGTTCAAGAGCATGACGCTTCTTCAATCGTAACTTCAGGCGCTGCTGGCACAGGTTCACTTGCTGCCACTACTGGTTTCTACGTTGACGTTAACGCTGCTGGCGAATTCGGTGCCGTTGAAGGTACTGACCGTGGTCTAGTTCAAGACCGTGGTTCTGATGGCCTAGAAGGCGCTGCTCGTGCAGAACGTCTCTTCCAAGCTGTTGGCATGGGCTTTGCTGACTACGAGCCAGACTTCATGTACCTCGTAGCTTCACCAGAAATCTATTCACAGCTTCGCTCTTCAAACCTAGTTGATCAGTCAACTGTAACTGAAGGCAACATCGAATTCCAAACAATCTTTGGTGGCAAGTTCCGTCTAATCATGACACGTGCTTCACAAGGCAACCCAACTGCATACGGTGCTCTTGGTGCCGTTACTGACGCTTCAACAAAGACTTCATTCCTAGTTAAGCCTGGCTCAGTTGCTATGGCTTCTCTCGAAGTTCCAATGCCAGTTGAGATCGACCGTTCTGCTCGTTCTTACCACGGTGGTGGTTCTACAGACGTATTCTATCGCTGGGGCTACATTGCCCACGCAATGGGTTACAGCTGGGGTGGTGCAGATGACCACTTCGCCGATCTATCTGATCTTTCAGGTGCTAACTGGCGTCGTGAAATGGATGTTCTAAACCTAGGTATCCTACCAATCTTCCACGCTTAAATAATATAGGAGTTTCTCATGACAGCAATCAAAGGCACTAACAGCTATGTTAGCCTAGAAGAGGCAGATGCCTACTTCGAAACCCGTATGACTAGTCAAGACTGGTTTGATACAGATTGCGAAGAAAAAGAAATCGCACTCATCACAGCTACATCTATTATTGATAATAGCTCCTGGGCTGGTAGAGCTGTAACAGAAACTCAAGCACTAGCTTGGCCGAGGATCGCATCAATACATGATCCTCGGCTGGGCCGACTTGTCAACTTCTCTGGTACTGAAGCTTCAGCACCGGCAGAAGTATGCAAGGCGACTTATGAACTAGCCATATACTATATTCAAAATCCAACCGTATTTGGTGAGGAAATTGGACTTACTACTTCTACTACAACTACCCCGGATAATATCCGTATCGGTAGTATTGAGCTACAAGGACTGAACGCTAACTCAGAAGCTAAAGCAGCTAAAGGGTTACCTACAGTTCTTCCTCTACGTATTAAAAGTATGTATTCCAAGTACCTTAACAATGGTGGATCTAACACATGGTATAGGGCTAATTAAATGTCATATAACAACTTAATCTCATCACAGGTAGACAATGCGTTTACCTTACTCGGAGATTTGGTCGTTAGTGTAACATTTAAAGAAAGAGAATCTGGAGACTATGACTTTGCTACGCAATCATTCTCAAGTAGTACTGAGACGTCAACAACAATAAAAGCTATCGTACTCAATACAAAAAGAGAACCAGAAGATTACACTAAAGAAGAAATTGAAGTTATCATCAAATCTAAAGATGTAACAGATATTTCTCTTTATGATGAAATCGTCATAGGTTCTAAAACTTACTCAATATCTTCTTTTGAGGATGTTAGTGGGTTTATCCTGCAAATTACCGCTGTAGGAGGTTAACATGGCAAAATTTTCAGAACAACAAGCTGCTATTGAAAGTGTATTCGCTTCAAGTGAATGGCTAGCAAGTGCAGCAGGAACTGTAAAAGTTTTACCTGGTAACTTCCAAGGAAGTATAGCTGACACAGAATTTCTACGCTTAGAACTTCTACCTGCTCGTATTCGTGCTGACTATCGAAAGATCGGTACAGCCGGACAAGTAGTAATTCAGATATATACTAAAGGTAATACAGGTCTCTCTCGTTCAATGCAAATCGCTGATGCTCTCGACGAGTCTTTGCAAACAAAATTATTTACAACCTCAAATGGTAGTATACAAACAGGTCCTAGCGCACTAGCCGTTATCGGCACCGATGAAGCCAACGAAGGTCTTTATCGAGTGGATTATGTCCTAACTTATAACTACTTTGCTAACTAAGGAATAAAATCTTATGGCACATATTGATAATATTGGCGCGTCAATCTATACACGCATCGATTACGTACCAGGTTCAATCTCAACAGCCGACCGTGCTGCTCCGCTTAACCTAGCTGCTAAGTTCGAATCAGCCGCTGCTGCTGATGGCGTCCCAGCTACTACTGAAGCTG
>Ga0209603_1002394_pt1 | contig 17472 bp, 15 predicted proteins | sample COGITO_mtgs_1206_FD_184812 | JGI IMG/M metagenome (GOLD analysis project Ga0209603, IMG submission 184812) | Pelagic marine microbial communities from North Sea - COGITO_mtgs_120607 (SPAdes) (version 2) | ecosystem: Environmental > Aquatic > Marine > Epipelagic ... | reverse complement strand
AAGTAAATCATGGGGCATAAAATTTACGTGCGCAATTTGCACACCAAATCGGCAGACTTGAGGTATAATAAAAGCATTATTCGTCAACAATTGAGCATCATGGCATCTTTCGCAAAACTCGGACTTAACAAAACCCTTCAAAAAAACACTAAAACACTAGGATATAGTAAGCCTACTTATATCCAAGAAAAAGCTATTGGCGCAGTTCTATCAGGTACAGACACCTATGCGATTGCACCAACAGGAACGGGCAAAACGGCGGCTTATTTATTGCCGATTTTACAAGAGTTAAGTCAGGTTGATTACAGCGCAGAGCAAGTCAGACCTATCCGAGCATTGTTCTTAGTGCCAACTCGTGAGCTGGCCTTGCAAGTAGAAGAGTCGATTGGCTTATATGGTAAAGATCTTGGCCTTCGTACTATTAGTATTTTTGGCGGCGTTAGAATGCAATCGCAAGCTAATCGTTTTAAGCGCGGAACCGACATTTTAGTTGCGACACCAAAACGCTTAATGGACATGCTAAAAGTTAAAACCATCTCACTTGAAAAAATCCAGTTTTTTGTAATGGATGAAGCAGACCGTTTAGTTAGCATGGGCATTCATAGCGAACTTAAACATATGATGGCGTTAATGCCTGCTAAGGCGCAAAAAGTTCTGTTTTCGGCTACGGATTCAAAAGCACTTAACAAATTTAGTAAAGAGTACCAAAATCGCGTGAAACTGATTAAAGGCGGTGACATTCAACCGGCTCTCGATCAGATTGTTCATACTATGTATCGCGTACGTCGTGAAGAAAAACACGAGCATTTATATGCCTTGTTAAAACGCCTAGACAGCGCGCGCGTATTGATTTTTGCTCATAGCAAACACGAAGTGAATTACCTTAATAAATTACTTAATGAACAAGGTTTTGTAACAACGGGTATCCATAACGATATTTCACAGAAAAAACGTCAGCAACGACTAGAAGGTTTTAAAACAGGTGAGTTTAACTACCTAGTGGCAACCGACATTGTTTCACGTGGTATCGATATTGATGACTTGTATTATGTGGTTAACTTCGATTTACCAGTTAACAATAACGACTATCTTCACAGAGTAGGTCGTACAGCAAGAACCAAAACTAATAAGCTAGCTACGAAAAAAGCGATGGCAACCAAAGAAATGCAACAAACGTTGTCTAAGCAAATTGTTGATGAGAACAAGTCTAACTTTAGCTCGGCGCCTGAAGAGCAAAATGTCATTAGTCGAAACGACATCAATGGCCATGTTTTCTCACTCGTTGGCCCAGATCAAGAACGCCTAGTGCCTTTGATCATTAAAGCTGTTGGTAAAGACATCAAGCTTGAACGTCCAACGTGGCGTTTAGAGCGTAAATAAAGCTACACAAGACTGTGTGAGTTATATGTTCAAATTGTAATATAAACTTACAACACAGAGCGAAGCTAAAAACATTGCTTAGCAACTACAAAGGCCTGCCTTTTGATAATCTATCGGAAGCAGGTCTTTTTAATTTAGGCTTCAGTAAATACTGCAAAACGCCCTCTATTAGCCGTTCCTCTTACAGTTTTTAATTACTCTTGGCTTTTACAAGGCGGCTATTATTGCGAATTCCTTTGGAACTGAAAAACAGAGTTTTGGCGCTTTGGAAAAAGTAGATTTTGGGAATAAGGCTCAGGGCTTGATCAGGTATTCTATACGTTGAATCTAAATAGATTGCTATAAATCTGCTACAAATACAGGGTTTAATATTTTTTAGTGGATTTTACTGGACGTTACTAGAGGAAGAAATGGTGCCCCTCCCTGACCTGTCGTGGGCTTGCATGTTGTTGATTTAATTTATTTTTTATATTTACAGCTTGGTTGTGTGTTACCATTGTTGTTACATTGCTACTTTCTTTACGGTAATGAAAATGTTGTATATTATTTTTGTATAGGTTCTAGTTACGACTTGTTAGTTGGTGAATATTAAAAATTATACAACAAGGGAATGAGAATGTTAGAACTAGAATTCATTGCGCCAACGAAAAAAGACAGAATATATGACATTCTTGAGCAACTTGATTCTGAAAAATGCCATGTGACTGATTGTGATATTAAAAGTGTGCTTGTATTATTGAAGGCGGGACGGCTTCAGGATGCTTAAATTTAGTCGATCAATTTGAAGCAAACAATTTAGATGGTACTGCAAATCAATATACTAGAAATGGCAATGTTTATGTTAGATCTCGTTATGTCCGCAAAAAAGTATTAATTCGTGCAAATGGAAAGTGTGAATATTGAGGTGAAAAAGGCTTAATAACAAATAGCGGTGCATGTTACTTAGAAACTCACCATATAACCCCATTATGTAAAAACGGCGATAACACAGTAGAAAGTATTATTGCCGTGTACCCATTGAACATCAATCAGCACATTTTGCTTTCGATTCATCGCTCACGAAAAAATAGATGTTTAGAATTATAAGCTTAAAGTATTGAGCTTTTCGGTATACCATAGAATTTTATTAGTTCAATGTTTAGATTTCAAAGGTTAAGGACAGTTGTTCATGAAAGTTGTTGGCGAAACCCTGACAAAACTAACAGGGAGTAATATTTCAGTAGAAGAACGAAATCTATATGGGCGAAGTGCATTTAATCGCTTTTACTATGCGGCCTATTTGAATACAAGAGAAATGCTTGCCTTTTTAGATCCAAAATTGAAAAAAACCGCACATAAAAATATACCGATAACGCTTCGAAGTACATTGAGAAACAGATTAAAAACAACAGTCAATAAATATTATGAAGAAGAGATTATGTCGTATAACGATAAACAAAGGCTGATACACAACATGTTCACTGCAACAGAGGAGTTGGCTAATATGTTAGAGCAAGCTTACGATGCGAGGGTAATTGCTGATTATATGCCCGAGGTATTAATTCAAAAAAAAAGTAATTCCGAGTTCTTATTAAAATCGCACACGCTACAAAATGCTCAACGTTGGCCGGATAGGGCTTCGGCATATTGTAAAACCATTACAAAGGTATCGAAGGATCTAGGCCTTGTTTGATGTGAAACGCGTTTGTGAATATCCGGATCAACTGGCAAAATACTTTGTTGTCGATATCCAAGTTAGAGCAAGCGACGGTACATTAGTATTATATATACCTAGAGATAAGCTAAGTAATGAAAATAAGCAAGGCAGTGTTACTCGACGCCAAATAGGTTTGCTTTGCAGCAGGTTAGCAGGGAAATATAATATTGAGGTTACCACAGTCTATTTAACGTCTAAGAAAGATGAAGCACTAGAAGCTGGATTGTTACAGATTCTAAATGGAAGATTTCATGGGGAAATCAAGGAGCTGTATTTAAATATCGACTCGAATAATCTTGTCAGCATCTGGGTTCAAGTAGCATCAAACGCATTAAGTAAGAAACGCGACATTGAAAGCACTATCCATAAAGTGCTTGAAATATCAAAGTTAAAAGCAAAGACAATTTATTGGATTGATGATTCGCCACTTATACCAACAATTTTCGTTTTACTAAAAACAATCAAACAGTTTCAGCCATTAACGACAGTGAAATTAGTTTCTATTCTTCAAGATGAGTATCCAGATGTAGAAGAAAATTGGTTGAACAAAAGCTTAAATGTTTTAATTAAAAAAAATATGGTGATACGAGAACATCCATCTGGTAACTATATTCTTACATCCGCAGGTTTACAAATCGTTCCGGCTATTAAATCTAGAAACGGCACTGATATAGTTAGAGCACTTGAATTAGGGGGTAAAAAGTGGTGAAATGTTTAATAGGAGCGGTGGAGAATTATTGCGAGGGTATGCATCATACCCGTTTGCAAAGGCTAGACACAGAAACACCGATGGACAAACATCCATCGGTTCTTCGCCCCGCTGGATGTTTGTCCATCGTTGTAAACATTTTAAAAAGAATAGTGTTATGAATGCCGCACCGCTCCTAGTTTCTTTTAGCGACTTAAATAAGTTTATAGTTGCTATGTCACATTCGCAAAGAGACTCGTATCAAGATGAGATAAATACGCTTATATCTAAATCTTTTCCCCCAGTTGTTTCAGAGTCTTGCCTTGCTTTGCTTTTCGGATATTCGACCGACTTTGTCTACGCGATGTCCAAAAAACAAGATAAGTTCTACAGGACTTTTACAATCAATAGTGGCAAAAAAGTTCGAAAGATACATTCTCCAAAGGTTGCGCTAAAGGTAATTCAAAAATGGATTGCAGAACATTTAAGCAGAGCTTTGACTTTCGAGCCTCATGTTACCGGTTTTGTTAAAGGAAAATCATTTGCAGACGCCGCCTATATGCATATTGGAGCAACGTGGGTACTATCAAGAGATATTAAAGATTTCTTTCCCTCAGTAAAAGAAGATCAAGTTATTAATTCCCTTAGAAAAATTGGTTATAGTGAGCAAGGAGCGACACTAGTAGCAAGGTTGTCATGTTTAAAAGGTGTATTGGCACAAGGATCACCTCTAAGTCCAGTTTTATCCAACCTTGTTCTGAAAGAAGTTGATGGACACCTCTTAAAGTTATCTAAACAATACTCTGTTACGATGAGCCGATATGCCGATGATATAGTTATATCAGGAAAGGATTATTACAACTCTGAAATTGAACAAGAGTTAGATAAAGTCTTTGAACAAAGTAGCTTTAATCTCAATAAGAACAAAGTATATTTTGCTGATGCTACGAAAGGACAAAGACTGAAAGTACATGGACTTTTATTAAAGAGTGATAAAATTACGTTAACCAAAGGATATAGAAATAAGTTAAGGGCATATAAACATATGCTAGATAACAAGAAGGTATGTGAGGACGACCTGCCCAGAATTATAGGTCATGTAAAGTATATGGAGTTTATTAATTCCAAGTCCTTTAGTAAGTAAGCGAATAGTTCATTAAAATGAAAAGCTACTTTTAATAAACCTCAAGTAAAAAGAGTCAAGTTTTTGTTAAATCAAAAAGCGCAAAAGTTTTTAAGAAGAAACTTTAATAACCTTTCTGAAATCACTTTATGCAAAGGTACGTACCTTTATCATGGGGCTAGGTGTAAAAATAAAATTGTCGGAATGAGGGGTAACGCCATGTTTTCTCCTTTTTTACACATTGGTTTTGATTATGCGTTCAAAAAAGATAATTCGAATGATGAATTAAGTAGGGTGCTTTTTTGTTGCAAGCTTAAAAAGGACATTAGAATTATAGTTATCAACACTTTAGACTGGAATAAATTCCATTCGTTGCTGAATAAGTTTGATAATTCCGTTCCGAATTCAGATTATTGGTTGCAAAACTTTCTTATACCTTGTTTAAAGAAAAAATATGGTGAGTCAATTTCTGGTGCTTATTTAGCAAAAACAAATGAATACATTTTTGATTCTGCCAACGAGTTACTAACCATCCATAGAAAAATTTTATAGGATTTAAATCTTGGACGTACTATTTTGAGAGAGATTTTTGGTAAACATTGACAAGACTTTAAAGAAATTAGGAGGCTATGCTTTATCTGCCATGGGCTAGATTTAACAACTAGCAGCCTATCTTCGGCCACATCGAGGCTATCTTTAACTAAGAATTCAGAAGAGATTTTTCATAATTTGGTTTCAAGTAACCTGTTGAGCTTAGTAATAGCAATTAGAGTCAACCTATATCAAAATCAGATAAGTCAATCTGATTTAGAGTTACCTAACTCTGCGTGGTTATATTATGATTCACAGTTAATAGAAAGGCCTGCGACTTTAAAGCAGGTCTGCGATAAAGTTATTCATGCAGACTCTTTTTCAAAGATGATCCCTTCAGATGGCGTTATTGATAAGGATTGCAAAATAACTGTTCAGTTTAGGGGAAGTGAATTCAAAAAGGCATGGACTCTTAATGTTGTTTTAGAGATTTTTGTAGAGGATATATTATTGCTACTGGATAATATCGAGTTAAAATCCCAATAGTCTAATCAATTACATCCCGCCATAAAACGTACTAACAAAACCTTTTAGCTTTTCAGCTAGCCTTGGTATTACTTTTTTGCGTTGTAATACACTAGGTGGCTTTTCCATTGTAGCTACAATATCTTCACGTAAAGGCTCTTGATTGTTAAAGATCATGCGCTCTACTAGGTCTTTTACGTTTTCTGGTATTAAGTGCTCTTCTTCAGCCATTGCTAGGGTCGCTTTTTCTTTTTCGTCTTCCCAATAAGTGGCAAATGCATCATTAACTTCTTCCGCTGATTGCACGTCTGGTAGATTCTCTAGAATGAATTTATCAATCAACTCTTGTTTACTACGAAGCTCAGGATCGCCGCCAATCGTCTGCATTAAAGATTTGTATTGTTGTTCATATTCTTCGTCTGTGTCGGCTAGCTTCAGGTTACCCAGTAACGTAAGGATGTAAGCAACATTCACTTCATCCATCGCTAACAGCTCAAGTTCAAAGTCAATTTCTTCTAATATCGATTCTTTTTCAGGGGCAGTATTGGTTTTAACCTTGTCGTATAAATCTAAGTACTTACTTTTATAGTCTTCATATTCTTGTTCTTGAATACAAACATCATCAAACTTAAAGTCAGCGAAGGTAGAAAGCACATTGCGTAAACGCATTAACTCTCTAAACGCTTTAATAAACTCAAGCTCAGCGTTTTCATCTTCAAGGCTGTCAACACTCGCCGTATCAGGTGCAATGGTTTGCATTTGGTCTAACGCTTGGTTAAACATCTTAATGAATTCTTCATACGGCGGCATGATAACCGTATCTTTCGCATCCTTATTTGAAAACAGCGCTAAAGCATCGTCTGTGCGCTTTTTCAGGTTACGGAAGCTAATGATGTTACCTTGCGACTTTTGCTCGTTCAAAATGCGATTGGTGCGTGAATACGCTTGTATTAACCCATGATATTTAAGATTCTTATCTACATACAGGGTATTTAAGGTTTTACTATCAAACCCAGTTAAAAACATATTTACCACAAGCAAAATATCAACTTTTCGCTCACGAACCTTTTTCGAGATATCGTTGTAGTAGTTGTAGTAAGACTCACTATCTTTAGTGGTATAGCTACTGCCAAACATTTTGTTGTAGTCGCCAATAAACTCTTCAAGTCTGTCTCGGCTATGGCTGGCTATACCTTCATACTGAGCTTGAGGCTCTGCAACTTTATCTAATACAACTTCTTTACCCAAAACAGCTTCGTCTAAGCCATCAGCATCTGGGTCTTCTTCGTTAGCGGCATACGAGAAAATAGTGGCAATTTTAAGGTTATGTTTACCTTCAGCCTTTTTCTTTGCAAATAACTCGTAGTACTTAATTAATGCTGGCACGCTTGAAACACAAAACATGCCGGTAAAGGCTTTGCTATGGGTTTTACGGTTATGCTGAGCAATAATGTAATCGGTTATTTTTTCTAACCTAACGTCAGATTCCATTAACTCTTTGGTGTCGATACCTTCAACGTCAATATCAACTTCATTGGCGCTACCTTTTTTCTTATAACGGCCCACATACTCAACATTAAACTTAAGTACGTTTTCGTCTTTAATCGCATCAACAATAGTGTATTTGTGTAACGGCTTATGAAATAAATCACTGGTGGTGTATTTGCGAGAGAACTTAGACACCGCATTTTCAGCAAAAATAGGCGTACCGGTAAAACCAAACATTTGGTGGTTAGTAAAAAACTGACTAATACGTTGATGCGTATCACCAAACTGACTGCGATGACATTCATCAAAAATAAATACCACGTTTTTATCTTTTACCGGCTCCATACGGCTTGAATAACGCTTATTGCTAATGGCGTTATTAAGCTTTTGAATGGTGGTCACAATCAGCTTTTCATTACGGCGAGTATTAACTTTACCGCCTTTGGCTTTAGTTGATGACTGTTGCTCACCGTCTTTCTCAAGGTAATACACATCTTTACCGGTGAACTGGTCAACTAACACTTTTGTTTTGTCAGTTCCGTCTACACAACCTTTAATGAAGCTATTAAACTCTTTGGCTGTTTGATAATCCAAATCTTTACGGTCAACCACAAACACTACTTTATGAATAGCGCTATCACCCGTAAGTAACTGAGCGGTTTTAAATGAGGTAAGTGTTTTACCAGAGCCAGTAGTGTGCCAAATATAGCCATTTTGCTTTTCTATTGACTGGTTACTGGCTTTTAACTGTTCACGCTCTGCCACCCGGTCAATAATCGCTTCGGTGGCATATATTTGATACGGGCGCATCACCATTAATATGCGGTCTGTTTCGTTCAGCACTACGTATTTAGTGATCATGTCAGTTAAGTGCTTAGGCGTTAAAAACACCTTAGCGAATTGCTCAAGCTCGGTATAACGGTCGTTATTTTCTTTTGCCCAAAAGAAGGTTTGTTTAAAGCTTTGCTTGTGGTTATTAGCGTAATATTTGGTATTTACACCATTGGAGATAACAAACACTTGCACATATTGGAATAAACCATCTTCAGCCCAGTAAGAGTGGCGCTGATAACGATTAATTTGATTAAACGCTTCTTTAAGTTCTAATCCTCTGCGCTTAAGTTCTATTTGAACAAGCGGCAAACCGTTAACCAGTATGGTTACGTCATAGCGGTTTTTATAACGGCCTTCTACGGTAACTTGCTGCGTTATCTGAAAATGGTTTTTCTCAACATCACTATCAATAAAGCGAATATAACCTGCGGTGCCATCGTCTTTATTAATTTGCAGCCTATCACGCAGTATTTTCGCTTTATCAAATACATTACCTTTGCCCAAGGCATTGCGAACCTGTTTAAGCTCATTATCACTTATTTCAAAACCATTAAGCTTTGAAAGCTGCTTTTTTAAGTTAGCTCTAAGTGAGTCAATATCGGTGATGTTGACCTTTTCAAATTGCTGCTTACCGCCAATCTTTTTAGCAAGTTGAGCAACTAAGCTATCTTCTAATTCTTGTTCTGACTGATAGGCCACATTAACTTCCTTTTCTTTTAGGCATTAGCAATTTAATTAAACGAACATTTGCTGTAACAAGCCTTTCTTAAAGGTTTGTGTTAGCTCTACTTGTTCATGTACAGCATTGATTTTCACATCTAATGCACCTAAAAACTCTGCTATTTTTTGTTGCTCTTCGACGCAAGGGTTCGGTAACTTAATTTCAGAAAAGTATTTGTAACTTAATATCTTGCCATCTCTAATTCCCTCAAGACGTTTTTTCATTTCCTGAATAAAGTTGCCAGTTTTGAGGTAATAACGATAGAAGTCATCATTAACCTTTATCGATGGGCGTAAGATTATGTATGCAGGGCTACAAATCCCTTTGTAATTGGAATATTCAATACCACCTTGAAAGCTTCTTAGGCTAATAATAAAGTCCCCTTTATCTACCACCTTATATCCAGCGACACTGCCCTCTGTAACTTGCACTTGATAATTAATTAGCTCACGTGGAATAGCGCCATGTTCTTGTGTAATAGCTAAGATAGGCAAATCAGAGTCGTGATTTTTATTTGAAATCGCATCAAAGATTTTATTCCCTTTCTTCAACTCCCAATCAGGAAAGTCATTGCCATGTTCATCTTTAAAGCGAAGTTCTTGCTTGAATAGCTTTTGCATTGCGCCTTTTTTGTATTGGGTGAGCAAAGTATGCTTTTCTTTAAGTAGGCTGATCTTTTTATCTACAGAAGAAAGGAAATCAGCGATTTTTTGTTGTTCCTCAAGTTCAGGCGCATAAATTTTGTAGCTTTTTAAGTGGGATGTATTCATATTATCTTTGCCACCACCAACCTGTAACCTAGCAAACTCTTTTTTGCCAAACACCGAGTTCATATGGATCGATAAAAAATATGAATTTAAGGCACTCTGTGTCGGGGTTGTTATTAATGTTGTGAATGTCTGGCAGTTATCAAACTCTTTAGGTAAGACACAGGTTTGTCCTAAATTAGATCCTGTTCTAACAGTTACAACATCTAACCCTTTAGCTGCTTTAGACTCATTTGCTTCAGCAAAGTCCTCACATAAATAAAGCATTTTTGTACCATCAAAATACCCACCCTTAATATTTTGATTTCTCACTATTGGCACACCCGTATCTCGATAGTGTTCCGTTACTGACGTAGCTAAACCAACTGATATTCGTTCACAGTTATCTATTAGTTTTGTCTTTTTCCAAGGCTGATTAAAACCAGGAAACCTTATTTGAGGTATATTTGATAAAAGCATTAATGAATGACCTCTAAACCAAGCTCGTCACAGAAAGAACTAACTTCTACATCTATCTCTTTTATAGTTTTATTTAAAGTTCGGACTTTATTTGTAATTTCCTCTAATGAAATATCTTCTTCATCTTCAAATGTATCTACATATCTCGGAATATTAAGATTAAACTCATTTTCTTCAGATATTTCTTTTAAGGAAGCCACGTAAGAACGCTTTTCTTCAAATTCTCGTTTTCTTACCAATTCAAGAATCGCTGCCAAATCGACCTCTCGTAGATAGTTTTGATTCGTTGCTTTGCCGTGATTCTGGCTTGCATCAATAAACAAAACATTGTCGCTATGCTGACGATTCTTTTTGAGTACCAAAATACAGGTTGGAATAGATGTGCCGTAAAAAATATTGGCTGGTAAGCCAATTACCGCATCTAGATAATTTTTTTCTTTGATTAAATGTTTGCGAATGTGTGCCTCTGTAGAGCCACGGAAAAGTACACCATGAGGAAGAACTACTGCCATAGTGCCATTTTCATCTAGCTGATGGACCATGTGCTGAACAAAAGCAAAGTCGGCTTTGCCTTTTGGCGCTAACTTACCGTAATCTTGAAAACGTTCATCGGTTAAAAAGCCTGCTGAGGCACTCCAGTCTGCTGAAAATGGTGGATTTGCTACTACTGCTTCAAAGCGTTTCTCAATATGATGAGGTTGTTCTAAGGTATCGTCTTGCTGAATATCAAAATTACGGTAATGTACACCGTGCAAAATCATATTCATGCGAGCTAAGTTATACGTACTTGGGTTAGATTCTTGCCCAAAATAGCCGCCAACTTCACCGCCTTTGCGTTTGATTTCTTTTGATACTTTTAAAAGTAGTGAGCCTGAGCCACAAGTAGGGTCATAAACACTTTTAAGTTTGTCTTTACCTTGTGTTACTAACTTAGCAAGTAATGTTGAAACCATAGGTGGTGTATAGAATTCACCGGCTTTTTTACCTGCACCTGAGGCAAACTGACCAATAAGGTATTCATAGGCATCACCCAGTACATCAATGTCAGTTTCATGATGTAGGAAGTCAATGTCATCAAGGTGGGTAAGTACTTTTGAAATAAGTTCGCTTTTAGCGTTTTCGGTTTTGCCTAACTTGTTTGAAGTTAGGTCTAAGTCATCAAACAAACCGTTGAAGTCATCTTCTGCGGCAGTACCCATAGTGCTTTGTTCAATATGGTTAAGCACTTCAGATAAGTCTTCTAATATAAACTCGCCGTTTGCACCTTTTTGCGCCAATACATGAAATAGCTCGTTAGGTTTTAAGAAGTAACCTAAATGGTCGATTGTCTCTTCTTTAATGGCTGCTAAGTATTCTTTGCCTTCATCTGTGTTTTCATCAATTTCATCAAACTTGATGCCGTCTTCTTTTAGTAGTTCATCCGCATATAAATCCATACGCTCAGACAAATATTTGTAGAAAATAAACCCTAAAATATAATCACGAAATTCATCGGCACTCATGTTGCCACGTAAGGTATTGGCAATGTTCCAGAGCTGTTTTTCTAATGCTTTTTTGTGTTGTTCAACCATGTTGGTTAACTTCCTTTAGGTATTACTTTGATGCTTATGAAATGGCATTTTTGCAAATATTTATTATTGTGACCAAATGTATCATGAACCAGTAAAAGAAATTAACAATGTTTCCAAAGTTTAAACACAGAGATAAATAAATCATTATTCTTGAAGTTTAGAAATAAAGAAAATGGATAGGGTACCCATGTTAGGTTCTTTCTTGATTATATATGGTTGTGCAGGGGGCGTAGACTCGCACCGAGCATTAACACACCACCCCTTGTTTTTTTATAAAACAAATACAAGTAATTGCTTATCGTTAAATTCAAAAAATAGTTAAAGTATTAATAGGTAGTAAAAGTAGGGTAAATTCAAAATAACTTTATTTATTTCAAATATTAAATTATTAAAAAGAGTAAACTTGTTACTTTGTTTTTACCCAACTAATTCTACTTAGCCTTGAGTTATAAATTTAACGGCAATGGTGGAGGGGGAAGTTCCGTTGTTAATGACTGGTAAACGCTATACCCCTGATAATTTGAATTTATATGTCCAGCATTTTCCATATGACCATTAAATGTATTTTTGTTGTATGGTTTTCTCATATTAAGCTTGCACCATGATTTATACTTCTCGTAGGCATCTAGTTTCTTCAAGGGCTTTCTTGAGTCACCTTTATTCCGAAGAAAAACAAGTGATTTATCATTGAGCCAACTTAAAACACTATTCTGATCTTTTTTCCAGCGTGCGAGACATTGATTGTGTTGGTTAGAAATATGAATACCATCTTTTAAATATGCTTCGAACCCTTGAATTGCCCAATTTAAAATACCTGTTAATTCATGTTCAATAATATTTTTTAAAAGATCAGGATCTTGGTTTTGTTTAGGTTTACCATATTTAAAGTGGATGATAAGCCACCGTCTAAAAAATCCTTCGGAATGATCTTTGGTGACAGGAAACCAATTTCCATTGAACCAGTTACTAGCCGTTGCTCGGAAGTTGAATACTTTTCCATAAGCCTCTCTAGCAGAAATCGAGTCAGAACTAATGACTGATTTAAAAGCTGCACTGGGGATTGGTTTATCTTCTGGCAACTCGGGTACTAAGTTGATTTTTTTACCTGCCAATGCTGCTTTATGATAATCATTGTCTAAGTCAAAAGGGCTAACGTTTGCAACAGCGTTGTAGCTAAAAAGTTCGGCCAATATATTAAGCAGCAACGATTTACCAGCGCCAGCTCTACCGAAAAGAAAACATGCCATTTGTGTCTTATGAAGGTACCCGAATAGAGTTAAGCCCATTGCCATTTTAAGGGTTTTTATTTGATCATCAAATGTCTCTCCAAATGCGTCTTTGAGCATAGAAATAAACAAATCTATTTTGCAGTTCTTATCTGGCTCAATTTGCAACTGATAAATAGCCCTATGGTCAATACATAGTGGCTGTTGAATTATAGTGCGGTCAACCAACGTGTAGAAGTACTTCTTTGTTGCAAAGCCAATAGGCGCATCTTTGAAAAAGTCTGGTGTTTCAGATAAATCGTATATTAACCCTGCTATAGATTTATAATCGGACGCTCTTTTGCAAAGAGTTTCGTTACTAAATTGTTGTGCTATTTTAACGCCTAACGTGTTCAGTGATTTGGGTTCCCATATACCTTTATCATTGCTATATGAAAATATTTGACCGAATTCAGCTACAGGCCTCTCAGTGTAATTAGAGTTTAAGAACAGCACTGCCATTTGATAGTGAGTCATCGATCTATGCTTATCGATTTTTTTAAGCATTGACTCTAGTTTAGTGCGACTTAGCAAAGTAACGGACTGAAGGCTTTTTAAGTGTTGCGTTTGCTCTAACGTTGCCATTGAACTTAAATATTGTAATGCAGCTTCAAATGCTTCTTCTGAATTATTGTTTCTTTGTAGCTCAGAAATACACTCGTTAAAGTCATTAAACTTCCATGCCTTGGAATCGTAAAATCTATCTATATTGGTTAAGTCAGCACCGTTGTTACTAGCAAAATAGCGAATGCTGGACAACGTTAAACCTCCATTTGAAACCATAGAGTTAAGTTTATCTTCAATTTCTTTGTTAGATTTATAGGATTGTCCTTTTTGGCTCCAAATATCCAAGGTGTTTAGTAAAGAATCAGAATATGCATAATGGTTACTACTTGCGAATAAACATTTTAACCATGTGTCATAGGACTCATCGGGGTCGATATGGAATAGCAGTTTTTCTAAATACCATTTCTCTCTATCATCAAAATAGACTTTCCCGAATTCCTTATTTTGTTGCGTTACAGGTGTAAGTTTTAGAGTTTCTCCATTACGCAGTTCAATATGATCGACAAAGTCCTGACCAACTTTATTCAAGGAAGAAAAATCATTTATTGTGCCTTTTTTCAGTTCATAAATAGTCTTGTTGTCTCTGTGACTGGGGTAGCCAACAACGACAGATTTACCTGTCCTTACATCTATCTTTTCTGGCGTATTGCTCGTGCTATAACCTCTAGGCTTGGCTACCACACCAGTTTCAAGTTCAAAGTAGTGATGCTCACCCTTTTGTGTTTTTACGACAATGGAAGGTTCAATATTAAACTTTTTTTCTATAGAGATTATAGCGTTCAATGATTCAGGTGTATCTGCGTCAAGAACGTACAGACCAGTATCAGTTAATAGCATCAGTGCTTCAGCATTAGGGTGCTCGTTCCAAAACTGTCGGCAATGTTCGATCGTTAGTTGTTCACGGATGTGCGCAAACTTAACAAGAGGTCTTTTCTCAAATTTATCGCCACTCTTTTTAAAATAAGCTGGGATGACTTTTATTCCCAAATTTAAGTATTGCTGAACGCAATCTAAAATTAATTTGGTGTGTGGTTTCTGAAAGGTATTTGAATGTAAATAACCGTCGAATTCACCAGTTTCAATACTATTTTTCATAGTTGGGCCTTAAAGGCAGATTTTTCTGCCTTTCTCTTAATTAATGATCGTTATACTCGGATAGTGCCACTTCTTTGAATGTGTTAATTGCGGAGTCTAAGGCAGTGTTTAACGCATTTTCATAATGTTCAAAGCTGACTTGCATGATTTCATTGATTACATCTAGGGTAATGTGACAATTGTCTGTGTAGATTAGAGATTGGAATATTGAACAAATAAGTTCTTTATCTCTTGTGGGGTAGGAAATCCAACGTTCAACTATTTTTAGATTTCCATAGGCATGAACTTCAAGGCGTCGTCCATTTAAGATTAAAACGACCGAAGTTTCACTGGTTTGTTGTAACCAGCATGAATCTGTAAGGGGAAATATCAAAACACTCATTATGATATCTCCTGTCTTTGCTGTACTAAGTTTGAAACAAGACTCTTAATTTCCGATTCAGAACAACCTCTAATTCTCGCTGTAACAATTGCGTCTATTTCTGATTCGATAAAACCAGAGGCACGAGCGCCAATTTTTACAGGTGGTACCATGAGTTTGTTTTGAATGTCTAGATACAGTTTTGAACTAGATACTGGATATTTTTCAGAAATTACTTCTGAAAGTTTTAAGATTTTAATGGGCATTAGATAACTCCTATAGTGCATAATTTGGTTTGCAGGAGAATTCTATCTAATGTCTTTTAACGGCGTGGGCGCATGAAATAAGCTTTAAATGCGCCTAAACTTTTGGTCGTGATTGAATTATATGGTTTGTTCCTAGTTTTTCGGACAGTCTACCTAGTTGTGTTAATTCTGATTTTAATTTATTACCGGCTATTTCAATCCATGAGTCATTTGAGCAGTTTAGGTTTAGAGTCCAAGTTTCTGGTATTAAGTTTTTATTCTCCTCTACAGTCAAGTTACATGCATCAATCTGACTAATCTTCTTTTTACTTAGGGCAATGCAATCAGTATTCGAATTAATTCGATATCTTAAAGCTGCCTTATATAATAATGTAACTAAATTGGGGTCTGGTTGAGTTTTTACTTTTGACAATTCTTTGGCATTATTAGCAATTATGTCATGTGATACTGCGCTAGAAAATATTTGGCGTTCGAGTAAATGCGGATAATCAGATTTTATTGTTTTGAAATCTAACTTACCCTTTTTAAATAACTGAAAGTAATAATCATCAGACCATTTATTAAAATCTGATAGTTCGATAGTAAAGTTGTCTTTTTGGTTATTTAAGGCTGCAAGTATTTTTGAGCGTACGTACTCGGACCAGTATTCAGGTTCATATATTAGTTCATAATTATTGTAGCCAACAAAGTGCAATCCTTTGACATCGATATAGACAGACTTGCAAGTTAAGTCCCCATACATATCTTGAATTACTTTTTGTTGTTCTGGGTGTAATGTAGAAAGCGTAATTTCAATCAAAACTCAACCCTGCCCAAATTAATTTTATCGCTCCACCAGCTCATGATATCTCGTCGTTTTTCAACATACTCAGATCTATTGTAAGCAGCCCTAACTGAGTTTTTATCTACATGTGCTAGACATACTTCAATCAACTCTGGATCGTGTCCGTGTTCATTTAAAGTGGTACTTGCCAATGCCCTTAATCCATGAGAAACCAACTCACCAGAAAAGCCCATTCGTTTTATTGCCATGTTTGCAGATTGCTTGTTTGCATGAGATCTAGGGTTTCTGTGGCTTGGGAATATATACTGGCGATGACCACTTATCTTTTTAAGCTCGACTAACATGCTTAATGTATGGTCGGTTAGAGGAACAATATGCTCTTTATTCTTTTTCATTTTTGAAGCCGGAATAATCCAAAGCTTCTTATCCAAATCTATTTCAGACCATTCTGCTGTTGCCGCTTCAGCAGGACGACACATAGTATGAAGTTGCCACTCTACTAGATATCTGGTGATCTTCATTATCGTTGCACTTTTTAGTGCAATGACCAAGTCGGGTAATCGCTCAGGCTTTATCGTTGCCATATTGGTTACCTTGGGCGCTGAAAAAAGCTTTGTTATATCTGCTAAGTAATTAACTTCAATAAGGCCTTTTGCGATTGCGTGTCGCATGATTTCATTCAAAGTTCGGCATAGGCGTTTTACAGTTTCATGACTCCCTTTCTTTTCTAAAGGTGTCAGTGTATCGATAACTACTTTCGGTTTAATTTCAGTAATTGGAATTTTACCTAAGTAGGGGATAGCGTGGTTGTTCAGGATCTGCCAGATTTTATTGTATGTGACTGGTTGAACCTTTTTCTTTTTTGTTTCAAACCAGTCGTTAGTTACAACCTCGAAGGTATTTAATAGCTCACCTTTCTTTTCTATCTCTTCAGCATCACGGTGAGATTTAGGGTCGATGTTAGTGGCTAATTGGGTTCTAAACTTTAAACGTAAATCTCTGGCAAGCTGAAGGGATACTTCTGGATATTTTCCGATGCTTATATTTGTACGTTGCTTGGTATATGGCTTTAGATAATTAAATAGCCACTGTTTTGTGCCATTTGGCTTTATACGAAGAAATAAACCATCGCCATCAGACAAGTTATATTCTTTTTCTTTGGCTTTCGCCTGCTTTATCTGTGTCGCGTTTAAAGGTTTTACTATCTTCGCCATGTAACACCAAATTAGTACATTTACATCCGGTGTTACATGCGATGTAACATTACGTTATGGATGTAGGTGGATTTAATATGATTTCATTGGACACTAAAACTCTGAGGAGTGCAATAGGCCTAAGGGCTGGTGGATTT
>Ga0209603_1002392_pt1 | contig 17474 bp, 23 predicted proteins | sample COGITO_mtgs_1206_FD_184812 | JGI IMG/M metagenome (GOLD analysis project Ga0209603, IMG submission 184812) | Pelagic marine microbial communities from North Sea - COGITO_mtgs_120607 (SPAdes) (version 2) | ecosystem: Environmental > Aquatic > Marine > Epipelagic ... | reverse complement strand
ACGGAACGTTGACCCACTATCCATGACCCTCCAGACCCCACGACCTTTGGCGCAACCAACAGTGACGCGGTAAGTCGTTGGTCGTCATGACCTTGCCTCCGCTTCGAGCCCCCAACCCAACAACCACGGCTCGCCAGCCACCCTATCTTGCACCTTCCAAGCCGCAACCCACGGCTCTGCAAGCACTTGCACCCCACAACCAACATACAACACCAACACACCATAAAGCAAGGGAACTTTTCAGTCTTCCCCCTTGCTGAGACTTGCCAAGTGATCGACGACTGCGCCCATCCAGCCCTCCGCTCCAGCTCATACGTCACTAGCAACAGCCGTGCCACGTCTGAGCTCCTCGTCGCGCCAGACCACTAACACTTGCCCCGTCTGAGCCACGACCTGAGCTTGGGCTCTTTGTTGCCGTGTCTTGTGTCCCGACGGCGACGACGACGCCTTCGTTATGGATCCACGTCACTGTTGTATCGGCTCCTCTGTCACTTTTTCCGTATGAGATGTTTTTATGAGTTTTTGATCTGAATTGCTCTAAGAATCCTGTAAAGGTAGTATTTTGTCGTTTTCCGTCTTGGATGTGGATCATTCAGTCGGTCGTTTGGTTAGACGTTGTTTAAGCAGCGTCTCATCGAGCCGAAATTCGGCTACGAGATTATAACGACAAAATCTCCACCTTGACAGGATTCTTCAAGACGAGCAATTCAGCTCAAAAACACATAAAAACATATGAAAAAAGATAACAAAGTATCCGATACAACAGTAACCCATAACGAAGGCGTAGTAGTAGCCGTCGGTCCACAATCCACGGACAAAGAGTACCCAATCACAGTTCGCAGCTCAGACGGCGAGTATTACAAGGTCTGGCACGACGCATCACTCAGACGTGGCACGTCAGTCACGATTGACGAAGTGATCTGGGCAAACGGCTGGAAGGACACATTCCTCGTAACTTGCTAAGTCTCAGCGGCAGGGGGACTGAAAAGTCCCCTTGCTTTCTGGTGTTAAACCAACAGACCTCCTCCACACAAGCTATACTATAACATATACTATGCAAAACAAAACATACCTAGTAGTCACACAACTCGCAGATGATCTCGACAATGAATTAGAAGAAGAGTTCACCTGCCGCACAAAAGCAAAAGAAAGATACAATGAGCTATCTTGGGAACACAATACTGAGCTATGGGAATGCACTAGCTCTTTCAACGACGTAGAAAACATCATAAACAACGCCCACCGTATATACTAATCATAAATAACAAAAGAGAGGTTATAGTGATTCTAATACCAATAACACACACATACAATGCAAATCGAAATACAAGAAATCATCACTGAAATCAACTCCACTGAACGTTACTCTGACGAGAACAAAGCAGCATGGAGATCCCTGTTCCAAGCAGCCAAGCAACACGCCTACAAGATACGTACTCGTAACAAGTACACCCGTACAGGCATCAAAGTACCTCGCGACACCGACGAAATCATGGTCTCCATCATCGTAGACCAGTGGATGGCAGAGTACAATGACCACTACATCGAGCACTCCAGCCCACAAGACGATCGCCAAACAGGTGACTGCAGCTGCGTACAAGCACTAGAGCAAGCAGCCAAAGATGAAGCCATCGCAGCCATCCAAGAAGTATTCACTGACGACGACAACACACTAAGCAGAGTAGTTGTACGAGAACGTCTCTACGATCAAATAGCTGGATCAGCACCACGACTAGCTAACTTCCTCAAACATGCATCCGACCAGTGGCTTGCAGACAACGCCTCTGAGATCGTAAGCAAAGCTATTCGCTACACCAACTGCGACATCACAGCTCACATATCCCACGAGCACACCAACGAGCGAAACAATCTACACTATTCAGAGTACGAATCACTCGACGCAGCTGACCAGCAAGCAATGACCGACGAGTATGCTGAGTCCTTCTATCAAGACCCAGAGTGTGACCCAGACGACGCCCGCTTCATCGGTACACCACCACGTAGTGACAACTGGGACGACAAGATGCGCTCCAACCACGTTGACCGCAAACGCGGATCAGGAGGTGTACTCAGTGGTCTCTACACCAACAGCCTCCCAGAGCCCAGCTACTACAGCAAAGAAGCTCGCAATCGCTTACGCATGTCCTACCTAGATTCAGATAACAAGATAGATATTGAAGTAGGCTCTTGGATGAAGCGAATGGATCCTCTCCGTCGCAAACGCCTAGTAGCTAATCGTATCAAAGCTAACATCGAAGCATAAACAATCATGGAAATCGTAATCTTTTCATTCATCTCAGCACTAGGTCTACTCCTAGTGCTGACCCGCACGCTTGGTCTAAAGCGTACCTTAAAAATAAGGAAGATGTTGGATGTGATTGTGACGTTTGGCGTACCTATCCTGTTCACAGGTACGTTCAGCGGCATGATCACCGCGTTCTTTACAGGTCTTTGGTTTACATTACTTACCTGCTTACTCCAAGTAATTGTAAACCCACATCAGTATCCTCTGCTGGCAGCATCAGGATCTTATGGTAAGCAAGAAGACAACACAAACAGTTCTGAGGGTAATCGTCCCTCTCGCTCTCGACGTTCTAAAGTGCGCCCTCACTAGATATACGTTCAGAGTTTTAAGAGACAGTGATAATCGGAGACGACATCAGAACTATTAGTACAAAAGTAGCCCTTGGTTGTGATCAAAGAGAGATGATCAAGGGCTACCCAGCTTTAGAAAAGCAGCCTGCCCCTAGAGACAGGCTGCTAAACCAAGTAACAATACAATAACAACACAATCAAACCGTAACGACCCGACTGTAAAAAACAGTATGTGTGTCAAAGGTATACCTGTCAATAACAATTTAGATATTTTTGGACTCAGGTGAGTCTGAACAACAAGAACCAAGTAATAATAACAAAATGGAAGAAAACATCACAGTAACACTCCGCTACGGTCTCACTAACACAGTAACCCGCAGCTTCGCAGAAGACACTACAGTCTCTGACATCCTCGCAGATCGTTCGATCCTTGCAGCACTGTCCGCTCCCGAATCAGTATCCGCCGTAGCCAACGGCGTTACTCTTGACGGATCAAACATGCTTCACGGCTTAGGTACTATTACACTGGAGCAACAAGCTTCCAGCAAGGCGTAAGCAGTGCTGTCCTAAGCAAGACATAAAACTGCTAACTCTTTTATTGTATACGTTCGTGTATGCATTGTGTGTACCTGTCGTCTCTCCGTGAGGCGGCAGGTTTTTATCTTTAACTTACTATGAATAATCCACATCAAGAATACGTATTACATGCCGATGGCAACTTCTACAAGCGCACAGTCCTAGAGACAGTTGTGTGCAACCAAGAAGAAGCTATGGCTTCTATCAAAACAAAGCCTTTGTTCTTCGTAAACGATCTTACAAAGTCTTTTACAGTCGAATCAGGTGGTCTTAAAAAGTACAACATGTACTCAGCCAACCACGTCTCACCAACAGGCAGCTCGCCTCTTCAACTGTCCTTTGTAGAAGCACCTTACTTCTACTTTAGCGGTGCAAACATAATCTGCAGACGCCGTGGAGAAGAGTTTCCCGAACATTACAATCTGCACATCCCCTATCCAAGCGATTCACCGCTTGAGGAATCATCAACACTCAAGGTTAAGAATGCTAATGAACTGGAAAATCAAGTTCGCTGGCAGCCATCGCTCGATGGTTTACGACTGTTCTTTATGTTCAGCCATTCTAAATACAAATATAGCGAAGACCGTTTCTCAGTTATAATGCATACAAGTCCTTATGTCTTTGTATATGATCCCGTAACAAAACAAAGTTATGCACCGCACCTAGCAAACGTTTTCGACCGCGGAGACATCTGCACAGGAGAAGAGTTTCCAACCCATACAGCTGACTGTGATGGCTTAAAAACCGACGACCTGTTCGGCTTAATCAAGAAAAGCATGATCCACCTAAACACATCCCGCTGCAATAATGACTTACGTGCTGACATACAACTAGAGGCTGACAACCTTAAGTTCGACGAAACAGGTAATAGCATCCGCGTACTGACTAGTGAAGGTGTACCCAGCAAATCTAGTTTCTATCAACCAATCAACCACGACTCAATATTGAGCTTTACAACATGGCTGAACCAACAAACATAACAAACGCATTCCAAACTTGTCGAACATCTCTTCACCGATGGCACGAAAGTCCGTGGGATTTTAGTCGTGACGATTTTAGGCGACTAAGCTCAAACTTACCTGAGAGAGAAGCAGTACATCTTGATACACATCCAATCAATCACGGACTCGACAAAGATGATCTCCGCATCTTATTCAAAATCCTTGCAAAAGATCTTCCTGAGTGTGGTCGTAAGCGTGGTGCAATACTTCGCTACATTGACGCATACAAACAACCAAAACAAGAACTAGGTAAGAACCTATACAGATTCTTAAAATCAAAATGAAACCAAAACTCAACGCAGTAATTATTGGTGCAGGCGGCGTAACTAGCTACATGCTACCAGCTCTTAAAAACAGCTTCGACCTGACAGCTACCATCATTGACGGTGACAAGCTTGAGAAACACAACCTTGACCGCCAGTTGTTCCGAAACAATGCAGTCGGACAGTACAAAGCAGTAGCCTTGCTCAAGCAGTACAACTTTCGTAAGAACGAAGGTCACGCTGTTCGAGAATACTTCAGCGAAGACATGCTCAACACTGAGTACAAAATATTCTTTGCTGACGCTGACGTGTACATCTGCGCAGTAGACAACCATCCAGCTCGCAAAGCTGTACTGGCTGCAGCTAAGAAGTACAACAAACCCGTTGTTGTGTGTGCTAATGAGTACCACACAAGTCAAGCGTTCTACTACGACCCGTCGATGGAGTACGACTTCCCAATGATTGATCCAATCGCTCGCTACCCTGAGATTGCTACAGACAAGTCAGGCAGCCCAATCAGCTGTCAAGGTCTTGCACTTGAGTCAGAACCGCAGCTTGCCATTGCAAATCAACTTGCAGCAAGCTTTGCCAATTACCTGCTATGGTCTTGGCTCGGTATTCCTGCGCAACCCAATCTGCTACCTTACATGCCTATCGAGTTTCAAAGTACGTTCTCTCGTATGCAAACAATCACAGTTGAAGACTTAAAGAACATCGAACAAAAAGCATCATGAACCAAGAACAAATAATCCACGAAAACAAGCTATACAACGAAATAAGCACTGACCTGTTTACAACGTATCAGGAAGTAGAAGCATTCTCTACAGAAAGTATTACTCCTGTATTCAAAGGCGCTAAGATCCCACGTCACATGTGGAAAAACATCTTAGCTTTCATGAAACAATCATATGATCAGTTCAAGTCAGAAACACTAGTCTACCTGTTCTATGACGAAAAGTCCAAGACACCTTGGGACTGGTGGGTTCCCCCACAAGAAACAGCAGGTATGACTGTTGAGTCCTCACCCGAAGATCCAAAGTACCAAGAACAACGTAAGCTGTACTCAGACACTATGTTTGGCACTGTACACCATCACTGCTCTACATCAGCGTTCCAATCAGGTACTGACGAAGCCGACGAGGTCAACCGCGAAGGTATCCACTTTACTATTGGTCATATGGACAACGAAGAAGGATTTGACATACACTGTCGTATCACAATCGGTGGTTGTCACGCAGAGATCGACGCTGGTACTTACATCGAACAGGCTGGAGACCCATTCAAAAAGACTGCAGCAATACCCGATCAAATGAAACAAGAGATTACAAAGTTCTTGCATACAAAAGACATTGTAAATTTAAACCCAGACTATAAAAAAATCCCGTTTACTCAAATGAGTAACGTAACCAAAAGAACCTACACAACAAAAACCTATAAAAACAAATACCCAACACAACTAGGTTGGAACTACGGCAACTACGAGTCATCAGCAAACTGGTACGACCACAACAAATCAAAAAAAAACCAAACAGAAGAAATGGTAGAATGCGCAAGTGATTCTGAACTTACAGGGCATGACGCCCTAGCAGATGAACTAGTAAATTTAATCCAAACAGACTATGAATACGAAGACATTCTTATCCAGTATTATGATTACATCGGCGATAATACAAGCAGCTGCGAATTGTATACAGGGAAAATGCAAAACACTAGAATTGCAAAAGACCTTAAAGCATTGTACAATAACAACAAGTTCCTTAGTTCAGAAAAAGGCAAAGAAGTTCTTATCCTCACTAAAGAATTCTTATTCGATTGGGCAAAAGGCAACGGACTTGACACAACCATCAACGATCTCAAGTATGGACTCGGAGAGTTACAATACTATGAAGACGGAGAAGGAGTTCAATCAATGGCTACGGAGGATGTTTTATGAAAATATTCCTACTAAATGCCTTGTACAGCGTATCGAGAATACTACGTCTAATGGCATCCCTGACATCATGGTTGTCCTTCCAAATCGAATGGTGCTTATTGAAAGCAAGTTTGAAACTAAAAAGATTCGCCCAGAACAGGCTGCCTTCCAAATCAAAACCAACTCCATTATCAAAGACTCCCTCAACACCTGCATCACCCTCGCAGCCTATCCAAAAACCAACAGGTTTATAATGCTGCGCTTTGATACTGGATCTATCACAGAAGAAGGTATAAAATGTGAAAACGAAGTAGTCTTTTCTCTCGACAAAGATGGTTTTAACGACTTTCTTAACTACATAACTTTATAACAATTTTGACAGATACCGAAGTAAGTCACTGCGACCGAAATAGCGTACAACTCAAAAGAGCGACTCTTTACAGCTCTTCAAATTGTAAAGACTAGGCGACAACGCGCATACCGCAACGGTTCCTCGCACCGTCCTTCCTAGATAACTGACTGTATGCCCTAAGTAGACAGTCAGCCAATTTATTATACATACATTATGGAATCAATACAAATAGACCACATACAAGAGTTCGGCTCAATCAAAGAAACAATGGACATTGTTGAAACAGGCGCAGAACGCCTATTAAAACAAGACGTTCACGCTAAAGACAGAGCAGCGGTAGCTTGGGGCTTTGCTAACGGACTACTTCGAGTAAAAAGCGAATCTGAGATTAACTTAGAGCTAAGAGAAAAACCTTGGCTGAAGATCAACAAAACAATACAAGCTAATGAAGAACCATGAAACTCACATAAACTAACCAACACTTCGATTATTCTCAGCAGTCGTAGCTAGACTACAACGATAGGGGATAATCTAACCAATAACACATACACACGAACTATGAAAAAACTAAGCGAAACACTAACAGAACTAGGGATTGCATTTACTTTTCCTATCAGGATTTGGGATGCCAAGGGCTACCAGACTTACTACGAGGACAGCACTGACTACTTGGCTAAATACGAGTTGGACGACAACGGCTACGCAACTTACTTCGAGGACAGCGATGGCTACTGGGAGAAGTACGAGCGTGATGACAATGGTCGTCCAATCTACCACGAAGACAGTAATGGCTTCTGGAGCAGGTGGGAGCGTGATGCAGATGGGAATATGGATTACTATGAGGACAGTACAGGCGTAAAGAAAGGCACACCGAAATCAACTAACCAATAACACATATGAAAAAACTAAGCAAAATATATAAGGAACTAGGGATTGCATTTACTTTTCCTATCGAGATTACAGATTCCAACGGCTACCAGACTTACTACGAGGACAGCTATGGATTAGGGCACAGGTATGAGCGTGATGCCAATGGGGACCAGACTTACTACGAGGACAGCAATGGTTCAAAGCGAGGCACACCACGTTCCGCTAAGACCTGCGAAGGAAAGGTCGTAGAAGTTGACGGAATTAAATACAAATTAAAAGCACTATGAAAAAACTAAGCGAAATATATAAGGAACTAGGGATTGATTTTACATTCCCTATCGAGATTACTGATGCCAATGGTGACGAGACTTACTACGAGGACAGCGATGGCTACTGGCGGCGGAGGGAGCGTGATGCCAATGGCAACGAGACTTACTACGAGGACAGCGATGGCTACTGGCGGCGGAGGGAGCGTGATGCCAATGGTGACGAGACTTACTACGAGGACAGCGATGGCGTGAAGCGAGGCACACCTAAATCAACTAACCAATAACACACTATGAAACCACTAATGTTCAGTATATTAATTAAAATACTGGACATTTTAACACGAACTATGAAACCACTAAGCGAAACACTAACAGAACTAGGAATTGCATTTACATTTCCTATTGAGATTACAGATTCCAACGGCTACGCAACTTACTACGAGAACAGCGATGACTACTGGGAGAGGTACGAGCGTCATGACAGTGGCAACCCTACTTACTACGAGGACAGCAATAAATCTTGGAAGAAGTGGGAGCGTGATGCGGATGGTGGCGTTCTTTATTACGAGGACAGCGATGGCTGCTGGGATAGGTACGAGCGTGATGCCAATGGGGGCGAGACTTACTACGAGAACAGCTATGGTATAAAGGAAGGCACACCACGTTCCGCCAATACCTGCGAAGGTAAAGTCGTAGAAGTTGACGGAATTAAATACAAATTAACAGCACCATGAACTCCCTAACAATCATGACTCTAATACAAGCTTTGATTCTGACAGAGAGCAACAACAATGACCGAGCAGTAGGCGATGATGGACTAGCATACGGTTGCTTACAAATACATAAAATTTATGTAGAAGACGTTAACCGCATACTAGGTGAAGATAAATACGTACACATTGACGCATTTAATCGACACGATTCAATAGATATGTTTATAACGTACACAAGTCACTACGCTACGTACACAAGACTAGGTAGAGAACCAACACCAGAAGATTTCGTTCGTATACACAATGGTGGTCCTAATGGATGGAAGAAACCCGCAACAAAGAAACACTGGAACAAAGTTAAAGATACACTAGATAATTATGCAAAACGACCTTTTTCAAATCCCCCGCAGCGAAAAACCAGCACTAGACTTACCTCCAGTGATGCAGCCAAAAAGTAACTGGCGACCTCCTGCACAACTACCAAAGTTCGACAAAGTCATTGCCGTTGACTTAGAAACCTGTGACCCCAACCTAAAGAAAAGTGGACCCTCTTACAAACGAGGAGAAGGTAAAGTAGTTGGCATTGCTATTGCCGATGAGCATCAACAAGTTTATCTACCCATCGACCACCAAGGTGGTGACAACCTAGACAAAAAGCTAATATGCCACTACGTACAGAACGTAATCAACGAAAGTACTGAGATACTATTTGCAAACGCAGCCTATGACCTTGGCTGGCTCGCTGTTCTAGGTATGACAATCAATTGCCCAGTGCGAGACGTACAGATTGCAGAAGCACTGATTGACGAAGAACAGTTCTCATACAGCCTCAACAATCTATCTAAGAAATACCTCAAGCGTACTAAGTTTGAAGACAACCTAAAGAAAGCAGCAGAAGCCTACGGAGTAGACCCCAAGGGTGGTATGTGGAAGCTACCTGCACGTCACGTAGGTGAGTATGCCGAGATAGATGCTCGCAACACTTGGGACATATACCAACACCAGAAGCCTGTCCTACGAGAACAAGAGCTATGGACTGTATGGGAGATGGAGTGCAAGCTCACACCCGTACTTGTCCACATGACAATGAAAGGTGTACCTGTTAACGTTGACGGCGCTGATAAGTTAAACGAAGAACTCAAAACAAAAGAAAAACAACTAAAACATCACTTCTCTGACCTAGATATCTGGTCTCCTGTACAACTAGCAAGGCACATCGAAAAGCTAGGCTTTATCGTACCTAAGACAGAAAAAGGCAATCCTTCCGTAGATAAAGATTTCCTAATCAACTGCGATCATCCTGAAATTAAACTAATCCATGAAGCAAGAAGCATTAACCGACTCCGAAAAGTCTTTGTTGAAGACATCATTCTCAACCAAAATTATAAAGGACGAATCCACGCAGACTTCAAACAGGTTGCATCGGACTCTGGTGGCACTCGTTCAGGGAGGTTATCTTCATCCAACCCAAACATGCAACAAGTCCCTAAGCGAAGTGATATCGGTAAAGCTATCCGAAGTCTCTACGTTGCAGAACCAGATACACTCTGGTGTAAAGCAGATTACAGTTCACAAGAACCACGACTCCAAGTACACTACGCACTCCTCGGAGAATTTGGACAACCCCTGCCAAAAGCAGTACAAGCCAGAGAAGCATTCGAGCGAGGAGAAAAGCTATACACGTTCTTCGAGAAAACCACAGGACTCCCTTACGATACCTGTAAAATGTTATGCTTAGGCATCAGTTACGGTATGGGAATGAAGAAGATGGCAAAGACGCTCAACATATCTGAAGAACAATGCAAAGCTACTATGCGTAAATTCAATAGCGAAGCGCCATTCCTAAAAGTCTTGTTTGATAACGCAATGAACGTTGCAAGCTCTCGTGGCTACATCAAAACAATTATGGGACGTAGAGCACGATTTGATTTCTGGACACCAAGCTTTGAAGAGAAACCAGTAAAAGGATACGGTCCAGCCAGAGGAAAGTACCCAGACAAACCACTCCAACGTTCTTTTACAAGTAAAGCACTAAACAGGCTTATCCAAGGAAGCGCAGCAGACCAAGCAAAGAAAGCTATGATTGACGCTTATGATGCTGGTTTTGACATGCGTTTGCCAGTACACGATGAGATCAACGCTATGGTTACTTCAGAAAAAGAAAGTTTAGACTTGAAATTGATCATGGAAAATGCTATACCGCTCAAAGTACCAGTTATTGCCGATATTGATCTCGGTCCTACTTGGTGCTAACCAAATACAATATGCAAAATACAGAACAAGACATACTAGAAGAAGCCCTGAGCATCACTCAAGGCGACCGACAGGAAGACTACGGAGACTGTAAAGTAGAGCTAGAGAGAGTTGCCACACTGTGGTCAGTAATCTTTGACACTACAGTAGACTCCAACCAAGTAGCCCTCGCAATGATCGCCTTAAAGCTGACAAGGCAAATGAACAAAAACAAAAGAGATAATTGGGTTGACATTGCAGGTTATGCAAGAGTCGGCTATATCGCAACAAAACCAAATAATAACAATGACTGATGAACTACTACAAGAAAGCGACGTTATACCTATCGCATCAATCGAAGGATTTGATACAAGCTCTGTCCCTGATGGAGACTTGGCTGAGATTAAGAATCTGGGCGAAGCTCTCAACGACTTGGATCAAAACATCCTTGAAGAAGAAGGTAAAATTAGTGCTCTCAAAGCTAATCGTAAAAAGATAGCAGAAGAGTTGCTTCCAGACTTAATGGGAAAAGTTGGACTTAAGCTTATTCAGCTTAACGACGACACCAAGATTCAGCTTAACGATTTCGTTGACGCTCGAATCAAAGACCCGCAAACTGCATTTGACTGGTTGCGTGAAACTAACAATGATAGTATCATCAAGAATCAACTTAGTATTACACTAGGACGAGACCAAGATGCACTAGCAAAAGAAATACAAGATTTAATTGAAGAGTCGTTTAGTGTGACTGCTGATGCAAAGATCAGTATCCACCACGCAACTCTCAAGTCTTTCTGTCGTGACGCTCTGGACAACCCAGAACTGGCAGAATCCTTACCTCGTGAAGCCTTTGGTATCTACCAAGGAACACGAGCGAAAATAACCCGATAAATAGAAAAGAGAAATAAGAATCATGGCATTCGATATATCAACAGTAGCAGGTCAAGGAACAGAGAATCTGGACTCAGGTTCTTCCTTGCCCTTCATCCGCATCCTGCAAGACTTGAGCCCTCAGCTCAAACCACAAAAAGACGAATACGTAGAAGGCTCAAAGTCTGGCGATCTCTTCTTTGCTAAAACGCAAAGCTTAATTGATCAGCCCGCAGAGATTATCCCTTGTTACACTAAGTCCATCTATACCGAATGGGTTCCCCGTTCAAAAGGTGGCGGTTTCAAAGGTAATCACCCTCTCACCATTGTTAGTAGCCCAAACTACGAAAAAGGTCGAGAGCGTCAATACGATGAATGGCTAGGAGAAAACGAGCTTAAGTTCACCACATACTGGTTTGTGCTGTTAAAGCTCAACGGTGTATGGGAACAAGCAGTTATCCCCTTCACCTCATCTCAGCTTCGCGTATCCCGCAAGCTGACAACAGACATCAACCGTTTCCGTTACGACGGAATGGACGTTGTACCACCACTCTATGCCCAAGCATGGAAGCTGGTTTCTGTAATGGAGACAAGCAAAAATGGCGACGATTACTTCAACTTCGGATTTGAAGAACCTCGTGTTCTCGACTTCGAGACTGACGAAGAAACGCTGACCCTTGCCTCTGAGACGTATAACACTGCGTCCGACACCCCACTACTACAAACATCGGAGCAACCAAAGCTGGTTGCAGATTCCGCTGTACACTTCTAGTAGTAACCCCACCGCCCCTAGTTCCTTACATGGAGCTAGGGGCTTTATTTTCCAATGATACCTGTAGCCGATTTAGCATTTAAGTTTTACGATCTTTTCGTAAGCAACCCATCCGTACACGGACAGACCTCCCTTACAGGAAAGACTCGTGATCGTGATGGCAAACAAGATTCACGATCTTTTTTAGTCAAGACACCGCTGACCAATGAAATCTGGGAAGAGCACCTCAAGGGTGACAAGATCATTGGTTGCACTCCACTAATCAACGAAGACCGAGTTCGCTGGGGCGCACTCGACGTTGACGTATACCAAGACACCAACACAACAGAAGACATCGTAGCTAAAGTCAAAGCGCACAACCTACCCTTTGTTGTATGCCGATCCAAGTCAGGTGGCGCTCACGTATACTTATTCTTTACCGAGGAAGTATCTGCAGCATCTGTAATTGACAAGTTAAAGTCCTTCAGCGCATTCTTCGGACAGGGAGCTTGTGAGATATACCCTAAGCAAGCAAAGATCAGCAACCGCAAAGACGATTCTAAGTATGGCAACTGGATCAACATGCCGTACAGCGGCAACCCTACCCTCCAGTATGCATTCAACGACGACGGCGAGTTCCTTGACCCACTTAAATTTCTAGAACTAGCAAACCAAAAACGACTCAGCCAAGAAGACTTTGACAACTTAGAAGTACCAGTACTTGAGACCGAAGAGCTACCAGAAGGACCTCCGTGCCTTAACTATATCTTTGAAAACCGCACACAGCACAGCGAGTCTCGAAACATCACTCTAGCTAACGTAGCCGTATACCTTAAGAAAGCTCAACCTTCCGATTGGAAACACCTGCTACCTAAGTACAACAAGAAATTCTCTGAACCTCTTGAAGACAGAGAAGTAGAAGCACTTGTTAGCTCATACAGTAAAAAAGACTACAAGTACCAATGCTCTAGCCAACCTATGTGTAAATACTGTGACGCTAAACTATGCGGACAGCGCAAACACGGCATTGGTGGAGAAGAGTTCTTGCCTAACAACAGATCTCTTATGCAACTTAAGAGTGACCCACCTTTGTGGTTCTTAACACTAGACGACTCTGAGCTACAACTTACAACTGAACAGTTTGATAACTTCAACCTGTTCAATCAAAAAGTAATGGAACGACTGCTGTTCAAGTACCCACCAATCAAACAAGAAGACTGGGTTAAACAACAGAACCTGCTACTTAAGAACTGCACACAAATAGATATACCATTCGAGATGACTCCAATAGGTCAACTCGTGGAGTACGTGACTATGTTTTGTGCAAGTGCCAGCGACAATCCAAACAACATTAAGAACGGACCCGTAAAAGCTAACAAAAGTTTTTACTTCCGAATGGTTGACCTCAAGGACTACCTCAGTCAACAACGTTTTAAAGACCTACCAGATAACAGAATACTGTCCGTGATCAAGCAAGTGCTTAAAGCAGACGCAGTAACTCACACCATCAAAGAACCAGTTAGACTCAACGTGAGATGCTGGCGGGTGCATGAGACTGCTCTGCACATGGATCCTACAATACCAATGCCTAACCTAAATGACCAAAACCAATACTAGTACAATCTTCGTAGCCAGTGCGGGTACAGGTAAGACCACAACTTTGATGGACTTACTCACCGACTGCCTAGAAAAAACAACTCCCAATAGAATCTGCTTCACCACCTTTACCAAGGCTGGTGCTACAGAAGCAATTGACCGAGCGTTAGTCAAAAACGAAAGCTATGCTCAAGCAGACTTTGAAGCCTTCAGTACACTGCACGCTCTCTGTTATCGACGTATACCTCGCAAACAGATGCTCACCGTGCAAGACTACCGACAAATTGGCGAGCTAACAGGCTACCCAATCTCAGGTAGTGCAGCTTACTCGTCTAAAGACGGACTTGTGTACAACAGTAACGCAGGAGACAAGATTCTGTACTACGACAGCCTAGTGCGTAACTTAAAAACCACACCCGAAGAAGTAATCAACTCGCAAATTGGTGCTCGTGTAACAGCAGAGCAGCTTGCAGACTTCAGTGCGTTTTACAAAGATTACAAGATGAAGAAAAACAAGTACGACTTTACAGACCAGCTAGAGACGTATCTTGCACAAGGAATCATCCCTGAGTTTGACTATGTGTTTATTGACGAAGCTCAAGACTTGTCCCCACTGCAGTGGGACATTGTTGATTTCATTAGTCAAAAAGCAAAAGAAGTGTTCATCGCAGGCGATGACAAACAAAGTATCTTCAAGTTTGCAGGTGGTGATCCAAGTTCACTAATTAATCGACAAGGTAAGCGCATCGTACTCGACACATCTTACCGTCTACCACAACCTGTACTAGACTATGCAGAAAAAGTTGCTAATCAAATATCAGAGAAACAAGATTACTCTGTAAAAAGCAACAAAGACCACGGGTCTGTTCAACACATTCATAGTCTAACAGACCTAGACATGAGCAAAGGTACTTGGTTTCTACTCTGCCGCAACAAGGCGCATATGGAGATCTTTGAACACGCTCTAATGAAGAAGCAACAGTTGTTTGTATCAGCAAGTAGCCACTCACTCTTCAATCAAAAACAGATTGATTTTATCCTTATGTGGGAGCAGCTACGCAGGGGTTACAAGTTCAAAGCTTCTCAGCTCAAAGTACTGTACCGAGACTTCCTTCCATCAGGACGAGTAGTTGCACGTGGATGTAAGAACCTACTGGACTCAATGCCTGACAACGAGTTGTTTGACAAAGACCAACTTGTAGACAGCTTTGGTCTCAAGACAACAGTCAAGTGGGACTTAATATTCAAACTGCCAGAGTTTACTAAAGAAGTCCTGCTGAAAGCTGAAGCAGAAGGCACACTAGAACGTAGTGCCGATGTTCAGATTAATACAATTCACGCTACCAAAGGTCGAGAGGCTGATAACGTAGTTGTTCTACCAGACATCACAGAGACTACCTACAAAGGTATGCTTAAAGATATGGATAATGAGCATCGTGTGTTTTATGTTGCAGCTACTCGTGCTAGACAGAACTTGTACGTACATGCTCCTACAACTAATAGATTCTACCAAATGCCAAAATGATATACAAAACTAAACCATTCCAACACCAAGAAGACGCTGTAAACCGATTTGTATCTAAGAAGTACGGAGCCCTGTTCTGCGAGATGGGTACAGGCAAGACTAAGATTGTACTAGACATCGTACAAAATGCAGAGGACATCGTTGACGTACTAGTAACTGCCCCAAACGGTCTGCACCACAACTGGGCAATCAATGAGATACCACGGCACTACGCTAAAGATGTAAGTGTGTTCTGTTGGAAAGGACCAATCAAGACTCAGAAAGCAAAGAAAGAGTTCAAATGGTTTATCAACGACAACACCAAGACCCGTGTCTTCTTAATTAACGTAGAGGCTCTTCGCACAGCATCAGGCTTTGATACTGCAACAGAGTTCTTTTGCTCATCAATACGCACAAAGCACATGATCATTGATGAATCAACGTGCATTAAGAACCCAAAAGCATTGCAGACTAAACGTGTTCTCAAACTTTCAGAACAAGCTCAGTGCAAGTGGGTACTTAACGGTACGCCTATTACGCAAAGTCCACTAGACTTATTTAGCCAGTGTCGCTTTCTAGACAAAAATGCAATCCCGTACAACACCTACACTGCGTTCAAGCACGCCTTTGCTATCGAAACTGTCATGACAATGGGTAGTCGAGCGTTTCGTAAGATCATAGGATACCAGAACCTAGAACAGCTGACCAAGATACTTGAACCATTTAGCTTAAGAATTGAAAAGAAAGACTGCCTAGACTTGCCAGACAAAACGTTTGTTAAGCAAGCAGTTGAACTACATCCAAAGCAAGAGCGCATCTATAACAGTATGAAAGATGACTGTTTGGCGCTTCTTGAAAACGGAGAACTCGTCACATCGACCTTGGCACTGACCAAGATCGTAAAGCTACACCAGATACTCACTGGCTTTGTAACTGACGATGAAGGCACAGAACACCCAATAGACAACAACAGGATAGCTGCTCTCATGCAAATTGCTGAGACTACAAAGCCATTGGTAGTGTTCTGTGCCTACAAGTTCAACGTTGCTCAAATCAAAGCGGAGCTAAAGAAGAAGTTTCCTGATTCTAATATCGTTGAGTACACAGGCAACATAACAGATTCCGTACGCAACGAAGGTGTTCGCCAGTTCCAAGACGGAGAAGCTGACTTCTTCCTTGCCACATCTGCAGCTGCTAAAGGTCTCACGCTCCACCGAGCCTCAACAATGGTATACTACTCAAACAACTACAGCCTAGAGACTAGACTGCAGAGCCAAGACCGTATCCACCGTATTGGACAAGACAAGAAGTGTACATACATTGACCTCGTTGTGCCAAACACTGTTGACGAAGGCATTCTGTCTCGTCTCAAAGAAAAGAAAGAGTTATCAGGTATGGTGCTTGATGACTTAATTGAAATTATCAAGTAATGTCAGATTTGACATAAACCAAAAAATAACCAATATAAACCGCAATGACCGATAACAAAGTACCAGCAACTAACCGATCCCTGTTCCATCAAACTGAAACAACAATCCTAGAACGGGGCTTAAACTCACTAACACTAGCCTGTGATGCCCTCACACGGATCAATGATCAACTAAAGAATGACATTGAAGAGCTAAAAGCCGAAAACACTCGTCTTTTAAAAAGTGTAGAACTCTTACGTAGATAACCCACAAATATTATGTTGACCTCAGCAGAACAACGAACCCTTGAAGCATTCCTAAAAGAAGGAGGTAAGCGACCAGCCGCTAAAGTTTTAGGGGTCAATGAATGCACTGTCAGAGCAACATTAAAACGAATTGAGCGCAAAGGACTTGCTCCTTGGCTCAGCGGTGCAGTCACACCCGATCATTTAAACGTAGCAAAGACCACTGTCCAGTACGGACCAGATGGTGAGGTGCAACGTGAATGGAAACGCCTTCTGCCAAATGCAGAGGCTATGACAGACTTTGTTGACTCACTAT
>Ga0209603_1002391_pt1 | contig 17481 bp, 15 predicted proteins | sample COGITO_mtgs_1206_FD_184812 | JGI IMG/M metagenome (GOLD analysis project Ga0209603, IMG submission 184812) | Pelagic marine microbial communities from North Sea - COGITO_mtgs_120607 (SPAdes) (version 2) | ecosystem: Environmental > Aquatic > Marine > Epipelagic ... | reverse complement strand
CCATAAACTCTGACATGGTCGTATTGGCCAAATATTTCTGCACGTTCTGTTCTGTTTGTAATTGTATTATCTTCAAATGTCTTTTCTCTGGATAAATCTTGAGGAATTTGAAAAATCCCAAAGCCTCCTTTTTTTAATACTCGGTATAATTCCTGCATTGCTTTTGTATCGTCTATGATATGTTCTAGCACATGATTACAGAAAACAACATTAAAAGAGTTGTCATCAAAAGGTAAGTTGCATATATCTGCTTTTACATCTGCAATGGGTGATTCCAAGTCAGAGGTTATATACTCCAGGTTTGTTTGTTTTCTAAAGAGGTCTAAGAAACACTGTTCTGGGGCAATATGCAAAGTTTTTATTTTTTCTTTTGATGTAAAAAAATCAGTATCATCTCTCAAAAAAAGCCACATCAATCGATGTCTTTCTAGAGAGAGAGTTGATGGTGAAAGTGCATTTTCTCGCTGTTTGCCATATCCATAAGGTAAAAATTTACGAAAAGATTTTCCATCAATTGGATCTGTAAATTTATTACCTTTTAAAGAAAAAGCAATTATTGGACGCACAAGATAACTAACCTTTATCAACCAAGGTCTTGGGACTGTATTTAATATGTATTTAAAGATAGACACCAGCGCTATAAAACGGCTCTAAATTCATCTTCTTCATTAGTAACGACACCCAAAGCTTCGTGGACGTATTTAAAAGTAGAAAGTAGCTCTGGTTTGCCATTTATAATTGCAACATCGTGTTCAAAATGAGCAGATGGTTTGTTGTCTAAGGTGGTAATTGTCCAGCCATCGCTGTGTTGTCTAATTTTATGGGTTCCTAAATTTGTCATAGGTTCTATGGCAACAACCATACCTTCTGTAAACTTCTTTCCTCTTCCTCTTTTACCATAGTTAGGCATTTCAGGATCTTCATGCATTTCTCTTCCCAAACCGTGACCTACCAATTCTCTAACAACACCATAACCATGTTTTTCTGTAAAGTTTTGAATAGCAAAACCTACATCACCAACTCTATTACCTGCTTTAAATTCGCGAATACCAACATATAAACTTTCTCGAGTTACATCTAAAAGTTTTTTAGTTTCAGGTAAAATTTCTCCAACAGCAAAAGTATATGCATGATCTCCGTAAAAACCATTTTTCTTTGAACCACAATCGATAGAAATAATATCTCCCTCGATTAGTGGTTTTTTATTAGGAATACCATGTACAACTTGAGAGTTTGGACTCATACAAAGTGTATTTGGAAAATCGTATAGACCTAAAAAACCAGGAATAGCGCCTTCTGATCTAATAAATTCTTCTGCAAGCTTGTCTAAATATAAAGTAGAAACCCCGGGTTTTACTTCTGTAGCAAGCATACCTAATGTTTTAGAAACAATTAATGCACTTTCGCGCATAATTTCTATCTCTTCTTTAGTTTTTATTTTAATCATGTTGAAAAAATTGAGCAGCAAAGTTACTATAAATTCTATTATTAAAAAGATAGTTTCTTATTTGAAAAAGGAGAGAAAATTATTTTTTCTCTTTTGGAGTTGACTATAAATTAATGATAAATATATCAATATCTATTCTCCGATAAAATTACTAGCATTTTTGCTCTATTCATCATTGTACAAAAAACTAATTCATTACTTTCAGATTCCAGTTTTGTTCTTGTCTCAAAATTTTCGATATGTATCTTCCAAGATATCGTAAAAATTTAAAGCAATAATTAATGGATTATTAGGTATAGTTTATTTGTCGTAAGAATGTTTATAAGCTTCTCCTGTAACAATTTTTAGAATATCTTTTTCTAAAGATTCACGAGCGTATTCAACATATCGTCCAATCTCTTTTCCATCTTTATAAAAGATAAAAGTTGGAACTCTTTTTACGTCAAAACCTTCTTGAAGATTATCAGGAGTCTTTTTATTTCTGTTAACCGTTATTAATTGTAAGTTATTGATGTTAAAACCAGTTTGATCTAAAATTTTGTAAAAATGCGGTGTTTCTCTTTTACTATCTCCACACCAAGTTCCCATAAAGCCTTTAATTTTAATCCCTTTTAGACTTTTTTTTAAGGAAGCGATTGTTGTTGGATTTGGCTCGTATGTATTAAATTTTTGAGTATACCATGTTTTGTATGGCGTTTGTTGAAAAGATTCTTTATTAGCAAAGCCCACTAAATCACCTCTTTGGTTTTTTACTGCCGTTACTTTTTTAGTTTCAACTCCTTTTTGCTGTGTGCTGCAAGAGGATAAAACGATTATGGAAATTAATAAGATTAGCTTTTTCATTTTTTTATAGATTACAATAAAGAATACTGTGTCATTTCTTTAGGTTGTTTGACTCCCATTAAATCTAAAATTGTAGGAGCAATGTCTCCGAGTACACCACTATTTATTGATTTTATTTCTTCGTCAATTAAAATAAAAGGTACCGGGTTTGTAGTGTGAGCAGTGTGAGGAGAGCCATCAGGATTCATCATTGTTTCACAGTTACCATGATCTGCGATTAATAATATAGAATAACCGTTTTCTAAACCAGTTTCAATAACTTCTTTTGTGCAAATATCTACAGCTTCACACGCTTTTATAGCGGCATTCATTATACCTGTATGTCCAACCATATCTCCGTTTGCAAAGTTTAAACAAACAAAATCTGCCTCCCCTTTCTTTAAATCTTCACATAATGCATCTTTTAATTCATAAGCAGACATTTCTGGTTGTAAGTCGTAGGTTGCTACTTTTGGTGAGTTTCTTAAAATTCTGGACTCACCTTCAAAAGGAGCTTCTTGTCCACCAGAAAAGAAAAAGGTTACGTGAGGATATTTTTCAGTCTCAGCAATTCTAATTTGCTTTTTTCCAGCTTTAGATAAAACTTCACCTAGAGTGTTTTTAATATTATCGGTATTATAAATAACGTTTATACCTTTAAAACTTTCATCATATAAAGTGATGGTTGTGTAATAAAGGTCTAATTTTTTCATTCCAAATTCAGGAAAATCATTTTGCGATAAGGCAGTTGTTAATTCTCTACCTCTATCTGTTCTGTAGTTAAAGAATAGTACAACATCACCTTCTTTAATTTGTGATTTTGAAGAACCATCTTCATTCGTTACAATGATAGACTTATGAAATTCATCTGTTATACCATCTTCATAATTTTTACTCATTGTTGCAATAGCGTCAGTGGTTTTCGTTCCAACTCCATTAACAAGGCCATCATAAGCTTCCTTTACGCGTTCCCATCTGTTGTCTCTATCCATTGCATAATAACGCCCAGTTACAGAAGCTAATTCCCCTGTAGTTTCTTTCATATATTCTTGAATGTCTTTAATAAAATATGTTCCAGATTTTGGGTCACAATCTCTACCATCTGTAAATGCGTGTAAAAAAACATTGTCTACTTCATTTTCTTTAGCAACATCTAACAATCCTTTTAAATGGTTAATATGTGCATGAATTCCTCCGTTTGAGAGTAAACCTAGTAAATGAACGTCTTTGTTGTTTTCTTTTGCATATTTAAAAGTATCTAATAAGGCTTTTTCTTTACCTAAAGTTTTTTCTTTTACAGCTTTATTAATTCGAGCTAAATTTTGATATACTATTCTACCAGCACCTAGGTTCATGTGGCCAACTTCAGAATTCCCCATTTGTCCCTCTGGCAGTCCAACATGTTCTCCATCTGTTCTTAATTGGGCATTTGGATATTTATTATACAAACCATTAATAAAAGGTGTCTTTGCATTATAAATAGCTGATGCTTTCGGGTCTTGTGTAATTCCCCAACCATCTAAAATCATCAATATAACTTTCTTGTTCATTTTCTTAAAATTGAGCGGTAAAAATAAGAAATATTTTTCGCTTGTTTTGCTTTTTTAACGAAACCGATAGCGCTACTATTTTTTTATAAATTCTAATAAAGAATAACACTCGGATTGCGATATTTTAATCTTTCTGTTCGTATTTAATTTGAAAATTTAAAGGACTTTAAATTGTTAAATACATGTTAATTGATCAATTTTATTGAAACACTTTTTCTTTTTGAGCGTCTTATCAGTATAATAAAGTAAAAAAATATATAACCCAAAAACCAATTATGATGAGAAAAATAATTTTACCAATACTATTGTGTTCTTTTACACTTGGATCACTAAATGCAACAACAAAAAAAGTTTTAAAAACAGAAAAATCAATCCTAACAAAAAACTATTATGACGTTAGTCCTTTTTGTAATTTGATTAAGAAGGGAAACTATGAAGCCGTTAAAGCTTTAATCGAAGCAGGTGAAGATGTTAACAAAAAATCTTTTGGATTAACTCCTTTGATGTTCGCTGCGAGATATAATAAGGTAAAAATAGTGCAATTACTAATTGCGAATGGAGCAAAATTAAGCATGAAATCGGATAAAGGTAGAATAACTGCATTAGAGATAGCAAAAAGATCTAAAGCCCATGATGCTTACAATATTATAAAAAAATCACTTTAGTCTTATTATTTGAATTAATTTATCTAAAGAACAAGAGAGAGGCTGTCTGTAAAAGGCGGCCTCTATTTTTTTATTACCCAAATAGTCATACTGTGTGTAATGGTAAGGTTTTTTAATACTTATGATAAATATAAAATACGATGCTTTATGTTTATTTTATTATGTAATTAATATTTTAAAATGTAATTTTGTAAGAATAATTCAATAAATATTTTAATGAGTCTACATTTTGAATTGAACGAAGTAACTAAAAGATTACCCAAACATTTACACAAGTTTGTAGTAAAACAACCTTATGAAGAATATACTGCCCAAAATCAGGCTGTTTGGAGATACGTAATGAGAATGAATGTAGATTACTTGAGTAAAGTAGCTCATAAATCTTATATGCACGGCTTAGATCTAACAGGGATCTCTGTTGATAATATTCCTCATATGGAAGGAATGAATAGAATTTTAAAAGAAATAGGTTGGGCAGCTGTTTCAGTTGATGGCTTTATTCCTCCTAATGCATTTATGGAATTTCAGGCATATAACGTATTAGTAATCGCATCAGATATGAGAACTATTAATCATATCGAATATACACCAGCTCCAGATATTATTCATGAAGCTGCAGGTCATGCACCAATTATTTCAAACCCAGAATATGCTGAGTATTTAAGAAGGTTTGGAGAAATAGGGAGTAAAGCAATTTCTTCTTCTAAAGATTATGAAATGTATGAAGCAATTCGTCTTTTATCAATCTTAAAAGAAGACCCAAATTCATCAGATAAAATAATAAAAGAAGCGCAAGAAAAAGTAGAATACCTTCAAGATAATATGGGTGAATTGTCTGAAATGGCTCAAATTAGAAATTTACATTGGTGGACAGTAGAATATGGGTTAATCGGCAGTTTAGAAAATCCTAAAATATATGGCGCAGGTTTACTCTCATCTATAGGAGAAAGTGCTTGGTGTATGAAAGATGAAGTGAAAAAGGTACCTTATTCTATAGAAGCTGCAAATGTTAATTTTGATATTACAAAACCGCAGCCACAATTATTTGTAACTCCAGATTTTGCATATTTAAGTTTGGTTTTAAATGAATTTGGAAATACAATGGCTTTAAGAACAGGTGGTTTAAAAAGCGTTCAGAAATTAATTGATTCAGAAAATTTAGGTACTGTAGAATTAACAACAGGAATTCAAATTTCAGGTGTTTTCTCTAGAGTTATCCATTATAAAAATAATAAAGTTGCCTACCTCCAGACTATTGGTGAAACGGCCTTGTCTAATAGAGACAAAGAATTAATTGGACACGGAATTAAAAGTCATGCAAATGGTTTTGGAAGTCCGGTTGGTAAATTAAAAGGAATTAATTTACCCATTGAAGATATGAGTCCGAGAGATTTAAAAGCTTATAAAATTTACGAAGGTGAATTTATGACTTTAGAGTTTGAAAGTGGAGTTATTGTTAAAGGGAAGGCAATTACAGGAACTAGAGATTTAATGGGTAAAATTTTAATTATTTCTTTAGATGATTGCACTGTAACTTACCATGATGAAGTTTTGTTTAAACCAGAATGGGGAATCTATGATATGGCAATAGGAAAAGAGGTTGTTTCGGCGTATTCAGGTCCTGCAGATGTAGATTCTTTTTTAGGTTTAGGTAAAGTGTCTGAAACAAAAGCGAGTAAAATTAACTATTCAGATAAAGAGCAAGAACTTTATAAGTTATATGCAGATGTTAGGCGAATGCGAGATGAAAAATCTTCAACAAATAAAAAACTAACAGAAATATTTATTCAGCTAAAAAGTAAATTTCCAGAAGATTGGTTATTGAGTTTAGAATTATATGAATTAGCTTTGCAAAATAACTATGTTATTAAAGATGAGATTTTGGAGAGATTAGCAGTGCTGAAGAGCAACAAAAGCTACACAAAGTTAATTGAAAATGGATTAGTTTTGTGTAAAAATTAATAATGTAATTTAGGCTTGTTTAATTTATTTAGAAAAAAAAGATGGTTGAAGAAATTAAAGAATATTTAGCAAAAGGAGCAATTGTTTTAGATGTAAGGACAAAAGAAGAATGGGATGAGGGCCATACAGAAGGCGCTGAGCACATTGTATTAACGGTGATTCCCTTAGAAATAGAAAAAATTAAATCTTGGGGAAAACCAATTATTGCTGTTTGCAGAAGTGGAGGAAGAAGTGGGCAAGCAGCTCAATTTTTAGCAAATCAAGGAATAGATATTATTAATGGAGGTCCTTGGGGAAATGTAGATGTACACGTTCCTAAAAATTAATAATTTAAAATAAACGGTTTATTCTTTTAAAATTGTAAAAAAAGAATCATGACAATTGTTATGATTTTTTTTGATATCAAATAGTTTTATTAAAACTTAATAAAACTAAAGAGTGAATTTATTTTTTCTTTTTTCACTTCTAAATTCTTTAAAAAGCGTTGATGCTGTTCTGAGTTTTTATTAAATGGCCTGTGAGAAATTCCTTTCTGAATCGTTTCTATCTCTTGCATCGTTAATTTTGAGTTATCAGAAATTTGAGTTTCCATAAATCGTTCCCAAATGTAATTTATGGCCGTTTTGTTTGGATGCATCATATCTTGTGCATAAAAACGGTAATCTCGTAATTCATCCATCATAATTTCATAAGAAGGGAAATAGGAGCTATTATTTGCATTAATAACGGAATGGATAGCTGTAATTAAATGTGATTTACTTTGCATGTTTTCTGTAAATCCATCTTTTAAATGTCTCACTGGTGAAATTGTAAAAAGTATATGTACATTTTTATTTACTGATTTTAAAAGAGCAATAGTAGTCTTTAAACTTTTTGTAACTTCATCAACAGAGAGCAATTTTTTTAAGAATTTTTTTTGAGGAATTTTATGACAATTTGCTACAATCGCATCTGTTTCAATAAAACGATATACCCATGAAGTGCCAAGCGTAATTATAACATGTGTTGCCTCTTTTAGCTTTTTATTGGTCGCTGTAATTGCTGAATTTAAATTAGCTAAGAGTTCGTTTTTATCCGCAGAGCTCAAACTAGAATGTGCATCAAAACAATGCCAACGTTCATTTTGAAATATTAAATCTTCAGGTAAATATTTTTTTTTATTGATGGCATTTGTAACTAAGTTTTCTATTGCTTTTGGATGAAATAGAATACCAAATGGATTTTGATTTGTTTGAAACTTAAAATAATTTAGTTTATCTCCAATGTTTTCTGAAAAACAAGAGCCTAGTAGAAGAATTTTAGAGTTGTAATCTATTGAATTTTTTACTTCTTTTTTTAGAGGTACAATTGTCTGAAGATTCATTTAATATTTCAATATTTTTTTTGTTTTAGAAATGCCTTTCGATTGATAATGTACAAAGTAATTTCCTTTTGGAAAGCTTTTTAAATCTACTTTTACAATGTGTTGCAAAGAACTGTATTTTTGATTTGTAATTTGTTTTAAAACGGCACCAATATTATTGTATAATGTAATTTTTATGTTTTCGTTGTTTCCAATGAATTGAATATTAATTTTATCTATTGTTGGGTTAGGATATACATCGATCTCTAATCCTTGTGAAAGAAATCCATCTGTAGAGAGTGCAGCAGAACATCCATTTTTAAAAATAGGGATTGCATCTAATTCATTAAAAAAAACTGAGGTAGATTCTTGTTTTGTAGCTCCAAGCCAATCTGTTAAAACCGTACTATAAATGTTTCTAAAATCGTACTGCATTTGAACTCCTTCTTTAATATCTACTGCAGTATCAATTTCTGGGGTATCACCCAAAACTTGATTTTTGGCACAAGTACCAAATAAAAATAAAGGAGCGGCTGTACCATGATCTGTTCCAAAAGCAGCATTAGATCGAATTCTTCTTCCAAATTCAGAATAGGTCATTCCAATTACTTTTTCATCAATATTAAGTAATTCTAAATCATCTTGAAACGCAGCAATTGCGTCAGATAATTCTCTTAATAATTCACTATGTTTTCCCTCTGTAACATTCCCTTCTTCAACTTGGTTGTCATGGTTGTCGAAGCCACCTAATTGTACAACATATACTTTGGTTTTTAATCCGCCAGATATTAATCTTGCAACATTTTTTAATTTTCCAGCTAATTTATTGTTGTTGCTGTTTTCGTATTTGGTTGATAAATTATTACCAGCGTTTGAAGCGGTTTTGATTTTATCTCCATAAGCATTTGTTTGTGCAATGGTATCATTTACAAAACTTAATGTATCGCCATAGCAGTTTGAAGGAATCGTTCCTGTGCTCGAAACTAAAGCTGTACCAGGATTATTAGGGTTTGATAATGCCATTGAAAAATTACTATTTTGTCCTTGGCAAGTTTCTGAGACTACTCTCCCTAATGTTAAGGCAAACGGATCTGGATTATCTAGATTAGGATAATTTTCAGGGTATTCAGAGTGTCGCTCATGTAAAAAACGTCCAACCCAACCAGTAGAAATGTATTCGTCTGAATCAGAGGCTGTATTCCAGATGTCTGTGGATCTAAAATGAGATCTATTTTGGTCTGGGTAACCTACATTTTGAATTACAGATAGTTTTTCTTTATCCCAAATATCTTTCATTCCCAATAAAGAAGGATGAAAATGTGTTTCACTATTTAAAGCTAGTAAATTTGTTTCAGGAATTATAATATTAGAACGAACACTTTGTAAATTATCATATTGACTTAGATTAAAAACAGTATTTAAGCCATCGTTACCACCTTGTAATTGTATAAGAACTAATATGTTTTCGTTTTCTTCTGAAAACTGATATGTATTGGGTTTTTCACCAGCAAATAAAGGAAAACCACTAAGTGTCAATGGCAAAGCAGCTGAAGCAATTGAACTTAATTTGATAAAATCTCTTCTATTCAGTTTTTTAGTCTTTTTCATACCTACATTATTTGAAATTCAGACATTTGTACCATTACTCCAATTAAATTTCGAAGTTTATTTTCTACTGAAATACGCAAAGCATCATCTGTTGGATTTTCTAGAAAGTTTGTGTACTCTATAGTCCATTCAAAATCGGGTAGTCCAGGAATTAAAATATCTTTTAATGCATCTATCTGACTTTGATCAATAGGATAATTAAATAACTGATTTGATAATTCCGTTATTAAAATATTTGGATTCTCAGAATTTGTAATCTGAGATGTAATCAGCAGCACGGGCACTAACGGTGGAACTGTATAGTTTTTATTATCAATTAATAAATCTCCACCAGTCACGAGAATTCTGCAATAATCTAGCCTTTTGGGTAATAGGTAGCTGTTTATCCAACTTTTATAAAACAGAGGCTCTTGGTAATAAGCTTTCCAGCCTGCAACATCTGGATGATGAAAGATTGATTGATTTAAATCTGTGGAAGCCAAATATAATACTAAAGCATAATTATACTCTTCGTTTACGGAAGTGGTTGGTGCAGAAACTAATAGTGATTTTGTAACTGAATGCATTAAATCTATTGGACTTTTTACCATGCAGAATGTATTCTCGAAAAAATGATCTGAGGCAACTAATATTTTTAGTGCAGGAACAATATCATAATTATTATTTACGATGATTTCGGCTAAAGGAACTATAATGTTAGTTTCAATTTCTGATGTTATTTCATAATTTATAAACCATCGATACAATTTTCTTGTAATGAATCTTGAGCACTCATCTTGCTCAAAAATGGTGTCAATTAAATCCTTGTATTCATCTACTCCATTTTCAGAAATAACAGCATTATTAAACCTATGGGATAAGGTTTTATCTCCTTGGGTATGTTTATTATTAGAAAAGTAAGGTGTTAAGGCATCAGGATGAGCTAGACCTCTAACTCTCCATCCTGTTAAAACTTTTGCAATTGCTACAACATCATCTTCTGTGTAATTGGTATAATCTCCATTTCCAACGGCAGCTCCTTTTCCAATTGTAAAAAGCTCTAATAATTCTCTAGAATAATTTTCATTTGGCGCAGCATCTGAATTTTGATTTCCACTCAGATATATTAACATATTGGTGTCTACGGTAATTAATTTTACTAATTCCTTAAAATTTTTTAAAGAATTGGTTCGCAACACATTCATGTAGTAATATTCTCTATGAGGATTTGTGTTTTCGCTCACAAAGTGGTTATGCCAAAACAGCGTTAGTTTTTCTCTAATAGACATTTCGGCATTTTGCATTTGCAGAAAAGACCAAGCATACAACGAACGATTTCTCGATTTGTAAATTTTAGTTCTATTTTGGCCGGCCGTAATTTCTGGATATGCAGGCGCATTTACCCATGTTTCTCCGTATGAAGCTCCTGGGTCGTCTATTTCGTCATTGCTACTATCTGTGCCATCGAAAAGAAATTTTAAAGGAGGACTCGGTAATGGTTTTTCTTCAAAGAGTGCATCTATAGTTGCAGATAGACCTAATGTAACTGAGGATGTAACAAGTTCTTGAGTTACTCCAAAAGAGGTTCTTTTGAGTAAATGTCTTGCTTCTTTTGAAGTCCAACTTCCAGAAAAAGTATCTAAATAAGGCATAGTTTAGTGTAAAATGTTGAAAACTAATTATTAAGATCTCTCAAATTTAATGTTTTTATTTGAAATAATAAATTAGTTAACCACAATTAGACTAAATCTTTAAGTGATTTTTAGCGTTGAATTCTAGACTAAATAATCCTTAGCTTTTTCTAAAGCTTCGGGAATTCCTCCAGGATTTTTCCCTCCAGCAGTTGCAAAGAAATTTTGTCCACCTCCACCACCGTGAATTAGTTTTCCTAATTCTCTAACTACTTTTCCAGCATCATAACCACGTTCTTTTGCTAGTTCTTTAGAAATATAACAGGTTAACATTGCTTTTTCTTTTGATGGTGCTGTGGCAAATAACAGAAATAAGTTTTTATGTTCTTTTCCAATTTCAAAGGCTAGGTTTTTAATTCCATTCGGATCTAAATCAACTTTTAAAGCTAAGAATTGAACTCCCTGTATTTCTTGCAATTGCTTTTTTAATTCTCCAGATAGGTTTTGCGCTTTATCTTTTAATAATTGCTCAATTTGTTTTTGTAATGAAGCGTTTTCATTTTGAAGTTTCTGAACAGCTTTTACAGGATCTTTAGTATTGTTGAGTAAATCTTTAATTTCAAATAGAGACCTATTACTTTCAAAATAAAAATCTTTTACAGCATCATTGGTAATTGCTTCAATTCTTCTTATTCCCGAGGCTACCGCTCCTTCAGATTTAATTTTAAAATGCCAAATATCACTCGTATTTTTAACATGCGTTCCTCCGCAAAGTTCTATAGATTTACCGAACTTGATGGTTCTTACTGTATCTCCATATTTTTCTCCAAATAAAGCCATTGCACCATCAGCAATTGCTTTTTCCATAGGAATGTTTCTTTTTTCTTCTAAAGCAAGTTTGCCTTCAATTCTTCTGTTTACAAAATTTTCTATTTCACGTAATTCATCCACAGTTAATTTTGAGAAATGAGAAAAATCGAAACGTAAATATTTAGAGTGTACAGCAGAACCTTTTTGTTCTACATGAGTCCCTAAAACTTCTCTTAAAGCCTGGTGCAGTAAGTGAGTTGCAGTATGATTACATTCTGTTCTGTAACGTTGTTTTTTATCAACAACTGCATTAAAAACCTCATTAATGTGACTAGGTACGTTCTTTGTATAATGAATAATAACATTATTTTCTTTCTTGGTATCTAAAATATAAATAACATCTCCTTGAGTGGTTTCTAAATACCCTTTGTCTCCAACTTGTCCTCCACCTTCTGGGTAAAATGGAGTTAGGTTAAAAACTAACTGATACATTTCGCCATCTTTTTTAGAAGTAACTTTTCTGTATCTAGTAATTTTTACCTTCGCTTTTAAAGTGTCATAACCTATAAATTCTTCTATTGCGTCTTCGGCTATAATAGTCCAATCATCTGTAGACATTTCACTGGCAGCTCTTGATCTATTTTTTTGTTTTTGAAGTTCGCTTTCAAATCCTTTTTCATCTAAAGTTAAACCTTTTTCAGAGAGAATTAAAGAGGTTAAATCAATAGGGAAACCATATGTGTCATACAATTCAAAGGCCTTATCACCAGAAACTTTATTTCCTGAAGTGTTTTCTATAATTCTATCTAATAAAAGCAAACCTTGGTCTAGAGTTCTTAAGAAAGAAGTTTCTTCTTCCTTTATAACATTCTCTATTAATTGTTTCTGTACTTTTATTTCAGGGAAAGCATCGCCCATTTTGTTACTCAATACATCAACCAATCTATAAATGAAAGGCTCTTTTTTATTTAAAAATGTAAAACCGTAACGAACAGCTCTTCTCAATATTCTTCTAATTACATACCCTGCACCTGTATTACTTGGTAATTGTCCGTCGGCAATAGAAAATGCAACGGCTCTAACGTGATCAGAAATTACACGAATAGCAATATCTTGTTCTAGGTTTTTATTGTATTCAACATCGGTAATTGTTTCGATTTCTCTAATTATAGGAGTAAAAACATCTGTATCATAATTAGATTGTACGTTTTGAAGAACCATGCATAAACGTTCAAACCCCATTCCTGTATCAATATGCTTGTTTGGTAAACCCTCTAAAACGCCAGAAGCTCTCCGATTGTATTGCATAAAAACTAAGTTCCATATTTCTACAACATGAGGATGATCTTCATTAATTAAAGTTCTTCCATCTACTTTCGCTTTTTCTTCTGCAGAACGGATGTCTACATGTATTTCAGAACAGGGTCCACAAGGTCCTTGCTCACCCATTTCCCAAAAATTATCCTTCTTATTTCCTTTTAGAATGCGATCTTCATCAATATATTGTTTCCAAATATCAAATGCTTCTGTATCCATATTTAGGTTATCATTATCATCAGAACCTTCAAAAACAGTTACATATAAAATGTCTTTATCAATTTTGTAAACTTCCGTTAATAATTCCCAAGCCCAGGCAATTGCTTCTTTCTTAAAATAATCGCCAAAAGACCAATTTCCTAACATTTCAAATAAAGTATGGTGATACGTGTCATAACCAACCTCCTCTAAATCATTATGCTTACCCGAAACACGCAAGCATTTCTGAGAATCTGATACTCTGTTATTCTTTGGTTTACCATTGCCTAAAAAATACTCTTTAAATGGCGCCATACCAGAATTCACAAACATTAAGGTAGGATCGTCTTTTGTAACCATTGGTGCAGAAGGAACAATTAAATGTCCTTTTTCTTTATAAAAGTTTAAAAAGGTAGCGCGAATATCTTGTGATTTCATAGTAAAGAAGTTTCCAACAAGTTGGATTATATTAATAATTTTTTAATTTTACTACCTTAAAAAGCAGTTGTAAAACATTTTGTAAATTAGCAAGTAATTAAAAATCATATTTAAATAAAAACGATTTTAAGAATACAAAAATAGTACAAATAAAACTATGGCAAAAGTAAAATATTATTACGATGCGGATACGCTATCTTATAGAGAAATTACTATAAAAAAGAGCTATTACTATAGGAAAACTATTTTTGGTGTTTTAGCTACATTCCTAATTGCTTTCGTTGGTTTTATTGTTTTTAGTCAGTTCATTATGTCTCCCAGTGAACGTGCACAAAAAAGAGAATTAGAAAATTTAAATTTGCATTACGATTTACTTTCAAAAAGAATGGATGAAGGTTCATCAATTTTGACACAACTACAAGAAAGAGACAATAATATTTATAGAACTTATTTTGAGGCAAATCCGATACCTGATGAGCAAAGAAAAGCTAGTTTTGGAGGTGTAAATCGATATAAATATTTAGAAGGTTTTGATAATTCAACCATGATAACAAAGTTAACAAAACAAGTAGATGTTCTTTCAAATCAATTGGTAGTTCAGTCCAAGTCTTTGGATGAAATAGTAACTTTAGCAAAAGAAAAAGAGAAAATGTTGGCTGCAATACCGGCAATTTTACCGGTTAAATTAGTCGATTTAACAAGAATGGCCTCTGGCTTTAAATGGAGAATGCATCCAATCTTAAAGATTAGAAAGTTTCATAAAGGTATGGATTTTACAGCACCAACCGGAACTCCAATTTTTGCCTCTGGTAATGGAAAAGTAATAAGGGCTCAGAGAAGCGCTACTTTTGGTAAAGTTGTATATATAGATCATGGTTATGGGTATAGAACTATTTATGCACACATGAGTAAAATAAAAGCTAGAAGAGGACAAAAAGTAAAGCGTGGAGATTTAATTGGCTACGTTGGTAACACTGGTCGTTCTGTTTCTGCTCACTTACACTATGAGGTTCACAAAAACGGTAGACCTGTAAACCCTATTAATTTTTACTACGGAGATTTAACTCCAGAAGAGTTCGCTGCAATGCAAAAAGCGGCAGAGGAGGAAGGACAGTCTTATGATTAATTGTTTTTGAAAAACAAATTAGAAAAGAAAGCGTAGAAAAGAAAGTTAACCTGACTTCATCTATTTCGTTATGAAAATTCAACACTGAACATAAAAAAATGCATGTAGATTTACCAGAAAAAAGATATTATAAAATAGGCGAAGTAGCAACTGCTTTTAATGTAAATACTTCTTTAATTCGTTTTTGGGAAAAAGAGTTTGATATTATTAAGCCTAAAAAAAATGCGAAAGGAAATCGTTTGTTTACTCCAGAAGATATTAAAAACTTTAAATTAATCTTTAATTTAGTTAAAGAAAGAGGGTTTACTTTAGAAGGTGCAAAACAAAAATTAAAGAAAAACCCTGAATCTATTTTTAACAATCATGAAATTATTACCAGACTAGAAGCTGTAAAAGCCGAATTGATTCAAATTAAAAATCAATTGTAACTTTTTACTCTTTTTTGTGTCTAATAATTGCAATGCACTATGGCGTTGTAATAATATTAAGTAATATTGTAAAACAAAAAATCAACAAAAATAAAAATTATGAAAAAATGGTTAATTCCAGTAATAATCATTGGTGTTATTGCTTTTGGTATTTATAGATGGGCAGTAGGTTTTAATAATACGGCAGTAGAATACGAAGAAAATGCGAAAACAGCTTGGTCTAATGTAGAGAGCTCTTACCAAAGAAGAAACGATTTGATTGGGAATTTGGTGAAAACTGTGCAAGGTGCTGCAGATTTTGAAAAAGAAACCTTAACGGATGTAATCAGTGCAAGAGCAAAAGCAACTTCTGTAAATATTAATGCTGGTGATTTAACACCAGAAAAAATGGCTCAATTTCAAAAAGCACAAGCAGGAATGAGTGGGGCGCTTTCTAAATTATTAGTTTCTGTAGAACGTTATCCTGAATTAAAGGCAAACGCAAACTTTTTAGAATTACAAAGTCAAATAGAAGGCACTGAGAATAGAATTAATGTTACCAGAGATCGTTTTAACGCAGGTGTAAATGTTTATAATAAACTGATAAAAAAATTCCCTGGATCTTTTTTAGCAGGAATCTTTAATTTTGATGAAATGGATCGTTTTAAATCAAATCCTGGTTCAGAAAACGCACCCGATGTTAGCTTTGATTTTAATAAGAAAAAATAAGAAAAATGTCTAAAGCAGAAGCGTTTATATCTCCAGATGAAGAACAAGAAATTATTGCAGCTATTAAAGTTGCAGAGAAAAATACTTCTGGTGAAATTCGCGTACATATTGAGGCATCCACAGAGAAGAATCATGACGAACGATCGTTAGAGGTATTTTATCTGCTAGAAATGAATAAAACCAAAGATGAAAATGCGGTTTTGATTTATGTTGCGGTAAAAGACAAGAAGTTTGTGATTTATGGTGATAAAGGAATAAATAAAGTAGTTCCTGAAGGATTTTGGACAACAACCAAAGATATAATGCAGAACCATTTTAAGCAAGGAGACTTTAAACAAGGAATTGTGGATGGAATTTTAAAAGCAGGTGAAGAATTACAAGAGCACTTCCCTTGGCAAATAGACGATGAAGATGAACTTTCTAATGAGATTTCTAAAGGATGAAAAATTTAGTTTTTAATACGCAACATTCAGTGAATTCTAAGTTATTATTTTTAGTTGCTTTTTTATTTTCAATAAGTCTTTTTTCTCAAGGATATCAAATTCCAGAAAAGCCTAAGTTTATTCCTGCACTAGTAGATAGTATAGGTCTTTTAGAGAAAGCTCAATTTGATAAATTATCCAGAAAACTTCAGGTTTATAGCGATTCAACATCTACTGAAATTTTTGTGGCAATTATAAGTACCACAAAAGGTGAAGACATTGCTTACTTAGCTACAAATTGGGGGCATAAATGGGGAATAGGGCAAAAAGGAAAAGATAATGGTGTTTTTCTTCTGGTAGCAAAGGATGATAGAAAAGTAACTATTCAATCGGGTTATGGCACGGAGCATGTTCTTACAGATTTCATGTCTCGTAGAATTATTCAACGAGAAATTACGCCTTCATTTAAACGAGGTAATTTTTATGAGGGTTTAGATAAAGGTACAGATGGAATCTTTAAAGTATTAAATGGCGAGTATAAAAGAGAAAAGAAACAGAATATTCAAGAATTTAATCCAGGATCTTTTATTTTTATAATTATAATCATTATTGTTTTTATTTTAATTTCAAGAGGAAATAAAAATAATAGAAATGGAGGTAAACGTTTTAGAAGAGGCTCTCTTGCAGATACTATTTTTGATACTATTATTTTGAGTAATGCTGGCAGAGGTAGAGGAGGTTTTGGTAGTTCTTCCGGAGGTAGCTTTGGCGGTTCATCTGGCGGCGGTTTCGGCGGTTTTGGCGGCGGAGGTGGTTTCGGAGGTGGAGGAGCTTCTGGAGGTTGGTAAAACCTAACTTTTTTTAAAAATTGTAATCTCTGAAAATGAAATAATTCGCTTAATGAAATTATAAAACTTTAATTGCTCTTGAAAAAAATCTTTTTTTTACTCAGTGTATTATGCCTTCTTAGTTGTACTAATTTTGGCAAATTAAAGTTGATTTCAGATTTATCTAAAACTCTAGAAGAA
>Ga0209603_1002387_pt1 | contig 17493 bp, 8 predicted proteins | sample COGITO_mtgs_1206_FD_184812 | JGI IMG/M metagenome (GOLD analysis project Ga0209603, IMG submission 184812) | Pelagic marine microbial communities from North Sea - COGITO_mtgs_120607 (SPAdes) (version 2) | ecosystem: Environmental > Aquatic > Marine > Epipelagic ... | reverse complement strand
GCTTTTAATTCCTCTGAGTATGCTACATCCACACAAGGCACAGCAGCAGATAATGCCCTACCTAAAGCAGGCGGGCAGATGACAGGTAACATTACGTTCTCTGGAACAGAAACTGTAGATGGCCGTGATTTATCTGTTGACGGTGATAAACTAGACCTAATAGAAGCAAATGCAGATGTAACGGACACAACCAACGTAACTGACGCAGGCGCTTTAATGGATTCAGAGGTAACTAACCTAGCACAGGTTAAGGCTTTTGATTCTAGTGATTATGCCACATCCGCACAAGGTACTACAGCAGACTCAGCTTTGCAAAATCTTGTTGAAGACACTAGCCCACAGTTAGGCGGTACTTTAGACCTTAACACTAATAACATCACAGGAACTGGAAACATATCTATATCTCAAGGCAATGTATCCGTTCCTGCTTTTGAACTAAAAAGCACTGCTGACACTGCTGCAAATCTTCCCGGACCGCTATTGCGACTATCCAGAAACGCTTCGGGTACTGCTGAAGATGGAGACCATTTAGGACAAGTAGAGTTTCGTGGTGAAGATAGTGGCAATACTTCAATAAAATATGCTTCTATTAGAGCTACTGCTGCAGACGTAACACCTTCTGCTACTTATGGTCAGCTAGATTTTTATAATATAAAAAATGGAACTGACACTAAGCTAATGTCCTTAAGCTCCTCAGCTTTGGATTTGGATACCGGAGTTGTTTTAAACACTGGTGGAATTGTTAATATAACTGGAAGTACTTCTAAGCTAACTTTTGATTCTTCAGGAACTGACGTAGTTACAATTACTGGCTATCAGTTAGGTGCTACTACTCCCAACACAGACCTTACTTTAAGATGCGATAAAACAATTTCACTACAGAATGTAAATCTAGGTGTTTCAGGATTACCTCACAATGATGTACTAACAGTTAATGCAACTACTAGTAATACCAACGCTTTAACTTTCTTTAGTAAGCCTCATTATCCTGAGCGTACTGGACTTCCATTAACTACAACTTCAAGCCCTACGCCTTCTATAGGCACTTCTGATGCCGTATTTGTTTATGACACTACAAAAGATTTTGATGGCGGTCAATGGCGATTAAACCTCGAAAACGAAAGCTTTCAGTCACTTAACAGAACTCTTCCAAAAACTATGATTCTTGAAGCAGATTCAAATGTGTTAAGAATTATAGACCCTTCTTTTAGAGAAGACCCTTTTGTTACTACAACTATTTCTTTAGACGGAATAGCAAGCACTAATATTTCTAAAATTGTAGCTCAAAACGGGTATGTTTTAGTTTATATGGTCGCTCAAGGCTCACCGGGAGTTGTCGTACTTTTAGACTTAATAGAAAACAATGCGATAAAGTATTTAAGCTCAGGAACTTTACAGTATTATGCTTCTAAAAACTTAGCAACCATACAGAGGCCAGACGCTGTAAGATATAAAGTTAAATCAGGCTATCACACAATGACTGCTATTCGAACTGCGTTCTTATCCTTTCCAATATTAGACGGAAAAGAATTAAATTCAAAACGCCCTAAAGTCAGAGTAAACTTAGTTGGGCAGACAAGCGCCCTTGTATCTTATATAAACAAGGATGAGTTTAGTACTTATGTATCTCTTGATGGTACTGGATTACATGGAACAAATAATAAAGAAAGAAATTCTGTATTTGTTAGTTCAGCTACTGGAATTACAGAATTAGTCGATGATTATGATGTCTCTTTTACGGGGGTCACTAATTCTAACCCAGTAGTTACAAACGCTCTGATTAAAATTTCAGAAACAGTAGATGGTGATTCTACTTTATTCAGACAATATGGAACTGTTGAAGAAATTGAACAAATGTCTGAAAATGGTCTTGCATACATAACAAGCTATGGTTCTGATTCTGATAGTCTAACGCAGCTTATTCCTTTAAGGTCTTTAGACCGATTTGATATAAACAGCACCTCTCCCGGATTGTTATTTTCAAAAATTACAGAAACTAAAGTATCGGGAATAGTTCCAAATAAGTCAACAGGTTTTACAGCCCTGTCTGAAATACAGGCAAATACAACTACTACAGCGATAAGTACAGCAACTGATGGCCCAAAAAGCTATCAGGACAAAGACATCATTATGCCTTTCCTCCCTAACTTACCGCTACTTAACCTAACTGCTTTAGTATCTACAGAGCAGGTGGGTGGTGGCGACACTTCAGTGCCTTTAACACGCTTTAATGTTGACCCAGACGGTCCATCTCTACTAGGCGCTTACGGGCTGCCTGAAGAAATTACCGATGCCGGAGAAGACCAGAATATTATAGACATTGACCATGGTGCCGGCTATTCAACAGTAGCCAATAAAGGTTTTTATCTGTCTTTTTGGATTAAATTTGCAAACTCGTATACTGCCGCAGCTGATGAAGATATAATAACTATAGGTCAAGACGATGGAAAACAAATTAAAATTGCTCTAGACTCAAATAGCTTACCTGCTTTATACCGCAAAGATTCTGGAACTACTTACAGTTCAGCTACATTAGATACTCCTACAGGTGATAACGCACCAGACTTAACAGAATGGACAAACGTAACTTTATTAAAGCCTTTAGGTCGAACTGGGTTTACTCAGCTGTTTATTAACGGAGTCGAGGTAGACTCATCAGCTGATATAACGGCTTCTACATTTTATGATGTTTCCCCCGTTTCTAGTGATAGTACCATAAAAATTATTACTAGTCATAAGTTTGTACTAAGTCTAGTTAAACACTATGTTCCTTTAGCAACATTTGCTGATAGTTTAACACCTGCTATGGTTGAAAAAAGCTATGATTTAGAAAAGCCTATGTTTGGACCTAGTACTGGAATTACCTATTTAAAGCCGCCTTCAAACGTAGCAGATAAAAACTTTATAACTTTTAACGAGCATACAAAAACTTTAAGTGTTATAAATACAGCGGCAACTATAGAGTACGATGGTTTAATTAGCAAACATGTAGACGCAAGCCTAAACAGGATTCAGCCTACAGTAGCTGTTTCTTCAGGCTCTAACTTACTAGTAGGAGAATAATAATGGCATTAACTATAAACACACAAAAAATAGCTGTTGATGATATTGATTTCTCAGAAAAAGCTAGTTCAGGAAAAGCATATAGTATTTCTAGAAAGCCTGTTAGCACCGGTTTAAATAGTGTATCTGCAAACTCTTTAGTAGGCAGCTCTACTACAGGGTGGACAACTACTGGGTCAGTAGCTGTTTCACTTGAAAGTGGAAGAATAAAAATAAGTGGTAGTGGAGGCTCAGCTCCTAATGGGACAGTTACTGTAGCTCTTGATACTATTCCGGGAAATTATTATTTATTTTCAACCGATAAAGATACTAGTAGTAATCTAGGTACTGGCGGTAGCTTTACTATGTCTGCAAGCACGAAAATTCCCACAAGTCCTTATGATTCGGACCAAGGATATATTGTAAATTTTGAAAACATAACATCTTCTTATATTGATAAAAGAACACAATTTAAAGCTGTATCTGATATAACATATTTAAATTTTACTATTACATCAAGCAATACATCAGCTTATGTACGTTTTGACACTGTCAGTTTACTAGATTTAACTATTCCAAATAATCTAGAAGTTACTTCTGTAAACGGAAGAGCAAATACATATAACTATGCGGGAATGGTGCCTATTGGTCAAGCTAATAATACAGATAAAAATTCAGGATACTTTGTAATGTCTGATGGTTTTGTACAATATTTATATTTTCCTGCCAACGACCTTATTTTCTATCTTACAAACGCTACTGATTATGGAGTACATGGGGACGGAAGCTTATTCATTGAAGGAGTTTTAAAATGATTTTAAAAGGATATAAACCTTTAAACAAAGAAGACTTAGAAAAACACATTCAATATTTTATAAGTAAAAACTGGCCCCAGTGGAAACGTGAGCGTTCTCTTAGGAAAGGTGATGGTGAGTTTAATTCTTTCATGGAAGACAATAATGAATTAATAGATTCAATGGAAGAAAACAATGAGTTTAATATAAGTTTAGATGACTACAAAGAAGCTGTATACAGATTAGAATATCCAGTTGGCATAGTAGCTAACGAAAACTTAGATGCTAGGCAACGAGCAGAAGCTCAAGCCACAATTGATTCAACGTCTGAAGACGTTAAAACTTTCGAGGGTTAATATTATGATGACTGAGGAAACCAAACAAGCTGTAGACGTATTTGCAGCATCAGCAGGAGTTATGTCTTTGGCGGCTTGGTTGCCTCCGATAGCTAGTCTGTTTACTATTATATGGCTAGGCCTTCGTATTTATGAATCAGAAACAATTCAAAAAATTGTTAATAGGAATACTAAATAATGGAAGAGAAAAAAACTCCAAGAGCTAAACTGCACAGTGGTGGACACAAGTCATACAAAACAAGACGTGGCACTGCGTGGACTCCTCATGCTCCTCATCCAAAGCCCCCAACGTTGACTGCCTCGCAACAAAAGTTTGCTAAAAAGAAAGACGAAGACATCAGAGCTTATTTTAAACGTCTTGGTCTACCCCCACAAAAAAGCAGGGGGGAAAGTGTTCAAAACTACGCAAGACGGCTTGGAATAATTGAAGACTTAGGAAGCAGTAGAAATTCTACTAATTACTTTAACAAGTTGGCAGATGCAATCGCAAGAAACTACGGGGACGCTTTGGATGGGAAAAAGGCTGCTCCTAAAATGGGGCTAAGCGGTAAAGCGTGGGTTCGTGCAGGAGGTCGAGGCAGAGCGCCTAGTAGTAAAACAGCGCAGAGCTCATATAACAGAGCTGTAGCAGCCCATAATGTAGTTATGAAAAATATTGGGACTATAAAAAAAGCTAGTGAAGCCGAAGCCTTAGCTAAAAAACAAGAAGCAGCTCAAAAAGTAATTCGTGATAAAGAAGTAGCAGCCCGTAAAGCGGCAGCAGAAGCAGCTAAAGTAAAAAATGCAGCAGCCTTTAAAGCTACTCAAGAAGCTGAAGATAAAGCATTTGCAGCGGCTAAAAATCAAGCTGCTACGTTTACACCTGCTACACCTTCTTTCCCAGTAGAACCACCTTCCGGAGGAACAATGCCTAAAAAAACCAAAGACACAAGCACGGGCTCTGCCGGTGGTATTACTGAATCAGCTTCTCAAGCGGGTTCAGTAGCTAGTATAACTCCTGAAGGCACAGCCCCTACAGAATTAGCTTACACAGCACCCGATGCTGTAGTATCTAAAGTAGCTCCGGCACTAGTAAACACCGAGGGAACTTATACTGCGGAAGAAGATATCACACAACTAGAAAGTCCAGAAGACTTAACAGTTAGAAAAGTTGTTGCTCCTACAATGGATGCTTTAGAAGAACAAGGCGCAGTTACGGAAGTAACAGCCCCTGAAGAACTAGAAGCAGCAAGTTATAATGCTGAAACACTAGACACGCAACAGGCGGTAACTGCAGCAAAAGGAACAGTGTCAGATAAAGCTATTGCTAAAGCTGATGAAGCTACTTTAACTGAACGTGCAGAAACTGCAGAAAGAGACACAGCAGCAGAACAAGCAGCTATGGCAGAAACCGCTGAATTTGATAAAAGCGCAGAATCTGAAGTAGGGGAAGTTACGGGCGAAGTAGCTCAAGTAGAAGAAACAGAAGAAGCCGAAACATTTAGACGAGAGGCAATTCTTGGAACTCCTACACCTGAAGGTGAAGCAGCTGAAATTATGAGCATGTATGACTATAATCAGTCACAGCAACGTGCGATTCAAGGCATTAAAGCAAAAGACAAAGCAATTAAAAAACTTAAATCTCAAGGTTTAAAAGACGATGAAATTGCTAAGCAGCTTGCAGATAACCCAGAACTTGTCGCAGACCAAATGGAAGATATGCCAGAAGATGTACGAACTACACTATCTGGCTTACCTCAAGAAGCTCTTGTCGATGTTCAGATGGAGTCACTACTAGCGGGTATGGAGGATGGAGATATTCCTGCTTGGGCTAAGCCTGCTCTTTCTTTGGTTGAAAGCAAGCTTGCTGCTCGTGGGATGTCACGTTCTAGTGTAGGTAGAGATGCGTTGTTTAATGCTGTAATTCAAAGTGCGATACCTTTAGCTCAAAGCAATGCTCAAGCTATTCAAGCAGCTACGTCTCAAGATAAGCAGATTGCTGCAGATTTCTTAGCTAAAAATGCAGAGCTTAAGCAGCAAATGGACTTGGCTAACATGAGCAATGACCAACAGATGCGTATAGCTAATTTAAGCGCTTTAAATGCAGCAAGCTCAGATAACTTGACTGCTGCACAACAAACTGAATTAGCCAATCTTAATACACGTATGCAGACTAACCTTACTCAGGCACAAATTGCAAGTCAAATGAATGTTGCTCAGTTAAATGTTGACCAACAACGTGCAGTAGAAAATGCTCAAACAGTAGCTAGAATTGATTTAGCTAAGTTTGATGCAGCTCAACAAGTAACATTAGCTAACAGTAAGTTTATGCAAACTATGGTTCAAACTGAGTTTAATGCTGAACAGCAAACCATGCTTCAAAATGCTACAGCAATGGCTAATATGGATATGGCAAACGCAGACCAAAGAACTAAGTTAGCAATTACAAATGCTCAATCATTTCTTCAAATGGATATGACTAATTTAAACAATCAACAACAAGCTAACATAACAAAAGCCCAACTGAATCAACAAAGATTGTTAAGTAACCAGTCACAGCAGAATGCAGCTAAGCAGTTTAATGCTAAATCTGAAACTCAGTCAGAACAGTTTATGGCTAGTTTAGGTTCTCAAATTGAACAGTTTAATTCTTCTGCTCAGTCAGCTAGGGAGCAGTTTAACGCTACAGAAAACAACAAACGCTCTGCCCAGAAAGCAGGCAATGCGCTAGAAGTAGAGAGATTAAACGCTCAACTTATGGCTGATATAAATAAGTTTAACGCTCAACAAGATTTCCAACGTGACCAGTGGAATGCAGCAAATGCTCAAGCTATACAGCAGTCAAACGTAGCTTGGAGACGACAAGCAAATTTAGCCAACACTGCAGCTCAAAATGCAGCTAATGGTCAGAATGTGCAAATTGCTTATAACATGAGTTCACAAGAACAAACTCAGCTGTGGCAACAAATGCGTGATGATGCTGCCTACATTCGTCAAGCCTATGAAAATGATGAGCAAAGAAAAAGCCAGTTAGTTGCTACAGCTATTTCAAACGAAGAAGTAGTTAAAGCTTCAGGTGGAGATGTTGGTAAACTTTTAACAATAGCAAATACTGCTCTTGACAAACCAAAAGATTCAATTTAATTAGAGGAAAATTTAAAATGGGATTCTTAAGTAAAATAGCAAAAGGTCTTAAAAAAGTCGTAAAGAAAATCGGCAAAGGCATTAAGTCTGCATTCAAAAAGGTTGGAAAGTTTGTAGGTAAACTTGGAATTGTTGGTCAGATTGCTATGATGTTTGTGCTTCCGGCAATAGGAGGTGCGCTAATGAAAGGGCTTGGGACAGGGTTTAATGCCCTTATTGGCAAGTCCGCTACATTTGCGACTGCAGGCACGACAGGGACTTTAACAGCCGGTACAGGTATGTTAGGCAGCAGCAGTGCTATTATTCGTGGTGCAGGTCACGTATTAAAAGCCGCAGGTAACTTTGCAAAAGTAGGTCACTCAGCATTTAAAACTGTCACAGGCGCTGTTGGAAGTTTTGTAAAAGAATTTGCAGGCACTGCACTTAAAAAGATTCCGGGAATGCAGACGCTAATGCCAAGCCTAAGTAACGCTCCAGATACATTCTTTCAAGGAAGCGGCAGTGCTTGGAGTAAAGTATCTCAAAAAGTTATTACGGACGGAAAAAGTCTTCTTACGGATTTCAATACGGCAATTGGCTATACCCCACCGCCAACTCCAGTAACCTCTAAAGTAGCGTCAACTATCGGTACTGAGGCAGCTAAGTCTGTAGGTGTTCCAGACACTACACTTAAAACGGAATCTCTGGTCGATACTTTAGGTCCTGAGCAAACAATTAGTTCTTCGTCAGCACCTACTACATCGCTGCTTGAACCTCAAAGTGGATTACAGTCATCTGCCGCACCATCTGTTCTAGCGCCTGATAATGTAGTTACTGGTGCTCAACAGTCTGTAATTGGAGAAGGAGTAACAGCTAAGGTGGCTGAAGACCCAAGCTTCTTATCTAAACTAGGGACAAGCACCAAAGAGGCTGTGATGTCTATCCCTGACAAAATCATTGAAGCCCCCGGAAAGTTTGTAGAAGGTCTTGATAAAACTGTACAGAAAGGTTTACAGAATAAAGTCTTAGTAGAAACAGGCTTAGTAGATAGTCCTGTACAAAATGTAACTTATGAAGGAAGCACTGTAGTTCCTCAAATGGCAGACACTCCGTTTATGAACCAATATGCTTCTTCAGCAATAAACGACAGGGCGTATCAAATGTCTGTAAACCCAACAGGATACAGCATGTCAAACCCTTGGGGTAGTCCGGCAAATACATATCAACAAGAACTAGGAGCTCGTTATGGATGAACAAACTTATATGGCTGAAATGTCTAAGATGGACCGACCTATTCCGGGACAGTCTTTAACCAATGACCCTGAGAATCCGGCTCCTTATGAGCAGCCGCCTAAGTTTACAAATGTCCATGAAGCTACTCAGTTTATGTGGGACAAGATTACTGATGATGCACTATATGAAAGTTTAATGACTGGCATATCTCAAGGAGTTGCGGTTTTACCTGTAGTACAAATATTGCTTTTTGATGAGTTTCAAAAAGGTACATTTAATCCTGATTTAATGCTAATGCTTATTGAGCCTACTGCCTACATGGTTATTGCACTAGCAGAGCGTTTAGACCTTGATATAGAAATTGATGGCGAAGAAGAAGAAGGCGAAGTTTTTGGAGTTTCTATGCAAGAAGAGAAACTAAATAAACTTAGGGAAGCTGCCGGACCTACTAATAAAGTTCCAGAGGGTTTATTAACTCCTTCTCAACTTAATGATATGACAGAGCTTCCAGAGCTTCCAAGTTTATTACAAGCTCCTGCACCTACACCATCGCAAGAACCTACACAGCAACCTAGCCTGATGGCTCCAACTGAAGGACAGTAAATATGAAAGCATCTGAATTTGGACAAAGCTTACTTTCGGATATTCGTGAAAGAAATAAAGACGCTCAAAAACGAGCCGAGAAACGTGCTAAAAGAGACAAGTGGAAACAGGTAGGACTTAAAGTAGCTTTTAATGTTGCAGAAGACCTCTTGATGCAGCGTCATCAAAAAATGATGAATAACGAAGAGATGATGGCTAATAAACTTAAAATAGATTCTGTATATAATGAAGCTAACGATTTTGCAGCTAAGTATCAAGAGGCTCAAGACTATGCAGGCGGTCAAGATGCCTACCTTAAAAATGAACTTCAAGGTCTAATAGGTTCTCAGCTACACAACACCTATGAGACGGGAACATATAATAAATCTCAGTTTAACTCACTTCAACATACTTTGACTAACGGGTACTTTGACGATTATAAAGAGTCTTTTGAAACTAGAGTACGGGCACATAAGCAATTTTTGGCATCAGGCGATAAGGAAAGATATTATAAAAACTTACGAACTATGCAAGGTGACGGGACTATTGGTTCAAGCCTAACACAGTTAATTAAAAAGATTCCGGGAGTTTCTGCGCTTACTGGTAATGTAAACAAAGACTTGCATAAAGCTAACCAAGAAATACTTTCTAGCTTAGGAACTAAGTCAGGCACTCGTGTAGATAAGGACGGTAAAACAGTAGAATCGAAAGGTTTGCAAACTTATCAAGAAGTCTATCGAAAAACTAGAGATACTGAGCTTGCAGCTTATGTAGCTAATGAAGTAAAAGACTTTGGACTGTCTGGTCCTGCCCCAGATTTTGGCGACCGTTTTGAGATGGAAATAATTAATTCTGCAGGGATTACACGTAAAGTTCCTGTTCGAGAAAAAACCAGTTATAATTCAAATGGAACTATTGCTAATCGTTCTATTGTGCATATTACTGCACAAGGCTATGTATCTAAGAGTGCAGAACAGACACAAGGAGAAATAGACTTTTTAACTGGGGCTTCGCTTCTTAAAGACTTTGAAGCGGGGTCAGCAGCCTTACGTAGACTATCAGCAGAAGAAACTGATACTCTTCAAGAAGCTCAAAAAGACTACTTAAAAGAGGCAGGCGTTACTTCTACTGCATCAAACTATGGGGACATGCTTGAATCCATGAGCGAAGACTTATCTCGTTCTATACAAATGGGCGGTCAAGCTGCGCCATATCAAGGATGGGGAACTCCTACTGTAGGTCGTGAAATTACTCTACACATGATTAAGAAAGATGTTAACGAAAATGAAGGCGTAGGCAATAGCGTAACTGTAGGTTTAGACAATCCTTTTGAAACAGCTATTGCTGCTGCTGAGCTTTTAGAAACTAAAAAGATTAGCGCTTCTTCTCAAACAATACCTAAGATTATGTCTAATGGAGTTAAACTATATAATACTTTATATGGTTTAGACTTAAGTACACGAGAAAAGTTAGATACTAAACTAGAAGAACTAGATTATTTTAATGAGTATGCTGACGGAGAAAAAATTGAATCTATGGTTAACATTGTTAAGTATGCAGTAGATAGCAATTTAAATCCTTCCGATTTTGGCGGCAAAGATAAAATGTTAGCTGCAGTACAAACCCTTTTACAGTCTGATTCGTATAACGAAGAACTGGGAAATAGAAAAATACAAGCTCAAAAGCAGCAAGAGGAAAAAGAGAGACAAGAAAAAGAAGCTAAAAGACTAGCCGCAGAAAGAAGAAACACTTCAATGCTACGCTCAGCTACTCCCTTTTCTTCACGATAAATTTAAAAGGAATATAAATTAATGTCGAATATAAAAAATACGTTTTCTTTTGACGGTTCAGATTCGGATACATTCTCTAAAGGACTAGGGGATATTACTAGAGAAAAACAAGAACGTGAGGCTAAAAATTATTTGACTCCCGAAGAATATACAGTTACAGATTGGGAGAAAGATGAGTTAGTTCAATCAAGTTTTGAAACTCTTACAGAATACTTGACCGAAGAAAAAGGCATGGGTAACTACTTATTTGACCAAGCAACTACTGGTCAGGAAACAGACCCTGCTGAGTTTATGCGAGACCTAACTATGAGATTAGGTGCTCCGCTTGCAACTGCTAAAGCTCTTGAAGATGCTCCCGAAAAAGTAAAAGAATCTTTTCGTATAATGAAGTCTCGTTGGGATAAAGCTGAGGTTAAAGGCGGCAAAGAACAGCTTGATAGAGTTTTAGATTATGGTGCTGATTTAGTATTCAGTCCAGAAGGGTTAGCTACAATAGGTGGCTTACTTTCTGGTGTTTCTACGTTTGGTATATCTTCAGCCGCTACTGTTGCTTCTAGAAAACTTGCTCAAACGCAAGCAACTAAAGCACTAATGAACGCTGTAAAAGCTACAAAGGCTGCAAGTACTAAAAACCCCTTAAAGGCTACAGCGTTGATAAGCTCAACTTATGGTGGAGCTGCTTCGCACTTAGCACAAGAACTAGACATTGCTTCAGACATAAAAGAAGAAGAAGATTATAGCTTAGGTGAAGTGGCTTTTGGCACAGTAGCCGGTGGAGTCCTTGGTCCTGCGGCTGTAAAAGGCATCGGGCTGTTAGGTAAAGGCGGCAAAATGGCTGCTAGTTACTTCAGAGAAGGTACACGAGTTCCTAAAGAAATAAGCCTTAAAGAAGCTAAACAGGTTTTTGATGAAGGAATTGAAGGCGAGTGGATTCCTGCCTCTGGTGAAGAACTAGTGGGGCAAGTACAAAAACTTCTTGAAGGAACTACAACAACTTTAAAAGATATTACACCTAAACAAGTTATAGTTGTAGCTAACAAGTTTGCTGATGACTTAGGTGGCGGTGAAAAAACCCGTGCTGATATATTACGCATTATTCGTGCAGCCGCAGATGCAGAAGATACAGTAGACGGAAAAACTAATAAGTTAATTCAAGGCTTATACGTAGTTGCATCAGACATTAGTGGTAACTTTTTTGGTAAGGCTGCAGGTGTGCTTAGTCCTATCACTAAGTTTTCTGGGACAGCAGCGCAACTTCAGAAAAAACTGAGTCACGAGTTTAGTATCAAATATAAAACTCAAGACAAAATAGTTGAAAAGGATTTAGCAGAAGTTCAGCGTGAGATTACTGGTAAATACAATGAGCGTTTTAGAGCTATTGTAGAGGGGTTATCCTTAAGCGAAATCGACACTAAGCTTGCGGAAGAAATGAATGCTGCTTTAAGTTTAAGTTTACGAAGCACAAAGCCTGTCCAACATGCAGGTTTTGACGAGGCCGGCAACAAAGCTATAAACATTGCAGCTAAAGAAATAAAAAGTCTTTATAGCGACATGGGTACTAAACTTTTAGATATAAATGTATTTAAAACAATGGTAGATAACTATGTTCCTAGAATGTGGAAACGTAGTGTCGTTGAAAATAACCAAGAAGAACTTATTAATTTATTTGTTTCTAAAGCAAAAATGTCTAAAGAAGAAGCTGCGTATACTGTTGAAAGTATGCTTAAAATTAAAAATCAAGTAGACCAAGGAACAGGTGGAGGGCATTTCTTTTCTTCCAAACGTAAAATTGATACTATTGGCAATGATGCAGATTTTGAAAAGTTTTTAAATAATGATGTGTTGGGTACTCTGCACGGCTATACTTATCAAGCAGGTAAGTCTTTAGCTAAGCATCGTGTATTAGGCGTTAATAATTTTAAAGAGTTCGAAGGTTTTTATATTAACCGCATTCGTGAAGAAATGCAAGAAGCGGGTCAGGAGTTCACACCTAAAATAAAACTTCAAATAGAAAAACTATATCGTTCTGCAACTGGTGAAGGCATGGACCGTTATGGTAAAAAAACTCAAAATGTTGTAGATGCATACAGCTTCACTAATCGTGTAGCCTTGTTGGGTATGGCAACTTTATCTAGTTTAACAGAGGTAATGATTAACTTGGGCAAAGCCGGAGTAGTAAATTCTGCTAAAGGTTTTGGAGATGCGATAAAAAAATCACATAAGACTGTTACTAAAGACTTAGAAACTAAGCTACAAACAGAGCATGGTTTAACTGCCAAGGAAGCTTTGGCTGAAATGAGAAGTTTTAGCATTCACGTAGACCAAGCTTTAGCACAGGTTGGAGATAGATTAGCAGGCGATGAGCTTGTAAGTGAAACTTTACAGCAAGCAAGCAATAAATTTTTTAGGTTGAACATGCTAGACCAGTGGACAAAGTTTGTACAAAGTGTTTCATTTTCTAGTGGTAAGCATTTGATTAACGATAATATTAAAAAACTCTCAAGTTATGGTTCTAGACCTTTAGATAAAACAGGTGATACACTAGTGGGCGAATTAGCTGAGCTAGGAATTGACCATAAAAAAGCCTTAGCTTGGTATAAGTCAGGTGCTAAAACTGACGATGAGTTTTATAAAACAGATATTTTAGGTGGCGCTGCAAGATACACAAACTCTGTAGTTTTACAGCCTACTGCAATGTCTGGTTTAAAGCCGCTACTTTATTCCAATCCTAAAACTGCAGTAATGTTTCAGTTGTTAAGCTATCCTGTAGCTTTTACAAATACTGTACTTAAAGGTGCTGCTAAACAGATTATAAAGAACCCTAAGCGTAATGCAGGAAAGTTGTTGGCTGCGGGTACAATTATGACTGGAATGGCTCGTTGGACAAACTACGCACGTACAGGTGGACAAAGCGAAGAAGGTAAAGAAACTACTGAAATTTTACGAGATGCGGTTGCTCGTTGGGGTGGTAACGGAATTTTACTTGACAGTTTACAACGTGCCCAAACAGCAGCAAAGTATAGTCGAAGCAACTTTGCTTACGCTACACTTCCTTTTGGTCCTGCAGCTTCAGACGGGTTAAGCATAATTCAGCAAGGTATTATACCTACTGTAGGAAATAAAGTTCCTGTAGTTTCTGGAAGTTATTTTGGTAGGCAAATTTTAGGTGACGAAAAAGTAACTCACTATCGCAGAAGTTTAAAGAAAAAACAAAAAGAAATTTTTGGTGAGTTTATACCTGACTTTGATGACGAAACAAAACTTCCGGGATATGCTTTAGGTGGAGCAGTTTCTGCTTTATCTAAGTTAGCTGCTAAGTCTATTTCTAAGTCAGGCGAAAATAAAGTTAGCTCAAGAGGAGAAATTATTCAACAAGTGACTGAAGGACTAATAGATTCTAAAGCTATTAATAAAACTTCAGAAAAACTTGAAGGTGATTTAAACTTAATTAGAAACTCAGAAAGTTCTTCCGCTTCTGATTATGACTTAGAAGACTTTGCAGACGCAGCTGTTATGGTTGAGTTTAAAAAAGAATATAAGTCAATTGAAGAGCTTGAAAATAATGCTGCTTGGAAAAAAGCAATGCTCAGCGATACGGAAAAAGAATCTCAAATAAATTGGGAAAATGCTAGAACATCTATGGGTTTTGATGATGACTATAAATTATCATTACAAACACTCGAAGAGCTTCAAGATTCTGTAGGCTCAAGTGAGGCAATTCGAAACACAGTAGCTAGTAATTTAAACAGTATAAAAAATGTTTATAATAAGTTAAAAATAAACATAAGTCCAGAAGATAAAAATAAAGCCGCTTTATCTAGATTCGATAAGAACAGTTTAGATTCTACTGAAGAATTTTTATCTATGGCAATTAAAACCTACGAGCCTTTGGTTTCTGAATCAGCTTTCAAAATAGCTAAGGATGCAATAATTAAAATTGCGGCTAATGGAAATGTAAACTTTAGTAAGTTTAAATCTCCTAAGCTTTCTTCAGCAGAAAAAGCTAGTGACACTGTTATAGATGAAGCAGGATTAAATAGCTATATAAAAAATTCTATTGTAAAAGAAAAAGTATATCGTTCTATTCATACTTTTAAAGATAGTGAATTTAATGTATCTTTTGCTTTTCCTAGAGAAATAGGAACGCATGTAGGTAGTAAAGGCGTATCTAGAGATATTAAACTTAGAGATATGCTTTTTGATGTTTATAACGGTTTAGATGCCGGAAAGATGTACGTACAATTTAAAGACCAGAAACGACCTGAAAAAGACTACAATGATTTTTTTGATATGATAAAATTAAAAGCTGCATCAATTAACGCTAACATTAATGAGTCTGTTTTACAAGAAGGATACATTAACATTAAAAAACCTTTAATGTATAAATCAGAAACTGCAGCCCATACGTGGAAGGCAGATGAACTTTTAGCATCAGGTGATGCAACTAAAGAGCTTTTAAATAATATTAAAAGTTCGGGTGGGGAAGTAACCCCTAAACTTAAAAAAAATATTAATGTACTAAGTAAGAAAGCTAAAAAAATTGAAAAGCTTCCTGAAGACACAATGCTTAATAAAATTGAAAAAGATTTAATGAAGTATGAATTAAGCATTGACTTACGCACGGAACTACAAAATAGCGGTTTTGATTCTATTATGTATATAAATGAAATAGAACATGGATTTAAGGGCGAATCTAAATATTCATACATTTTATTTGAGCCTAACCAATTTAAGTTTACTAGCTCTGCCAAGTTTGATTCTGATGACCCACGACATGCTTTTGTAATTGGTGGCTTAGCAGCTAAGTTTGCACCTAAACTAGCTTCTGGGTTCTTTAGTAAAGGTCAAAAAGAAGCTTTAAAACTTGAACAAAAAGCAGGCACTGGCGATGTAATGCTTAAAAGACTTCGAGACAAAGGTGTAACTAAAGAAGAACTAGACTGGACAGGAGCTGAAGACAGATTTGCAGGTAACTCGAAAGTAACTCGTGATGAACTTCAACAGCATTTTAATGATACACAGTTTGATGTAGATATTAAAGAAGGTAAGTATACAGATAAATCTGCATATAAGCGTGATGAATCTGACCTTGACTTACCAGAAGATACTTTTGAAATGAGCAAAGACGATGAGTTCTGGGAGTGGGCTGAGGAAAACCACCCACACGCTTTAGACATGATTGATGAAGGAACTATTACGGGTAAAGATTTTGACTCGTGGTATGATGAGACTAGAGTTGAGTGGGAAAGAGGTCGAGGAAGCCTAGACGAGCCTGACTTTGATGTTGTTCCTATGCATTTACTTGAAGCTTCATTTGAAGGTAAAGATACTAAAAACTATAGAGAGTTAGTGTTTACACTGCCTAGCCAATTTAAAAAAGAAGCCAAAGACTTCATGGATAAAAGACATTTTCCAACCCTTAAAAATCCTATACTTCATGTTCGTTTAGCAGATGTTAGACCTGCATCAGGGGATAATAAAATTTTATTAATTGATGAAATACAAAGTGAAGCCCACCAAACTAGTAAACTTCGAAAGCCTGTAAATCTACCATTTAAAGAAGAAAAGAAATGGGGATTAATAGGTCTAAAGAAAGCTATGATGAAAGCTGCTGAAGGTGGATATGATGAAGTAGCTCTAACTACAGGAAAAATACAAGGAATCAGGAACCGTCAAATATCTAAAATAGATAATGCATTGTTATCAGAATATAAGTCGGGCGTAAAGCGACTTGATTTTTATGATGAAAAAGGGAACATCTTTAAGAGTATAAGCAATGAAAAAGAGGGATACAATGCTTTGGGTGAAAATTATTTAGACGAAGCTGCTAGAATAATAGGCAAAGAAAACGTAGATAAGCTTTTTTCTCAGCCTGTATTTAGAACAGAAAATCAAAGAGAGTTCATACGTTCTGGTTCGGGAGAAATGAGACTGTTAAAAGATTTAAAGATTGAAAGGGGCGGGAAAAAAATGAAGCAGTTCTACGACAAGACTCTAATAAAGCTGCTTAAAACAAACTTTGCTGACAAGTATAATGTCGATATTAAAGTAAAAGAAATAAAGCAGAATGAAGATGTCGTAAAACTTCCTGTACTAAAAATTACAGAACAGATGCGTAAAGATATTCTAAAAGGCTTACCAATGTTTGCAGAAGGCGGTGAAGTTAACGAAACAAAAGTAATGGAAGACAGTGCTCCTGATGAAGGAAGCACAATAGCGGCACTAACATCTAACTTAAAAGAGGAAAAGTAATTGAGCACATTTAAATATTTTAAACTGTCTGACTTTAACTGCCAAGAGACTGGCGAAAACAATATGAGTGAAGAGTTTATCCACAAGCTAGATGAGCTTCGAGCTGCTTGCGGATTCCCCTTCTATATTACTAGTGGCTATCGCTCTGAAAAGCACAGCATAGAATCTAAAAAATCAAAACCCGGAACTCACGCACAAGGCATTGCCGCAGACATTGCAGTTAGCGGTGGCGCTCAGCGGATGACTGTAGTTAAAAATGCTTTGGCTATGGGCTTTACAGGCGTAGGTGTGGCTCGTGGGTTTATCCACGTAGACATTCGTGAGACTACTCCTGTTATGTGG
>Ga0209603_1002386_pt1 | contig 17496 bp, 16 predicted proteins | sample COGITO_mtgs_1206_FD_184812 | JGI IMG/M metagenome (GOLD analysis project Ga0209603, IMG submission 184812) | Pelagic marine microbial communities from North Sea - COGITO_mtgs_120607 (SPAdes) (version 2) | ecosystem: Environmental > Aquatic > Marine > Epipelagic ... | reverse complement strand
AAGGTTACTAACTCTATGCAGGACGCATCTATCCAAGCTGAGATCCTAAAAGGCTTTCAGGCTCCCGTACAGCCTCCTGCAGGACCGGAAGGTGTAAACATGCCCCAAGGTGGCCCAGCACCAGAAGGACAGGCTCCACAGGGCGTACAGGACACCTCAGGTGGCGGTGGCTCTCAGATAGGCGTAGGTACAGCACCAACACCTGGTGAGCAAGGGTTTAGCGGTAATGTCGCTTAAGAAGCTAGTTAACGATAAACAGATATGGGATGCGTTCATTGAGGAGCTTGATGGGTGCATCTCTTCCACACATAGAAGTATGGAAAACATCTCTGATACTGCAGAGCTATACCGACATCAGGGTGCTATCAAAGCGCTGAGACAACTAAAGTACTTGAGGGACAAAGTAAATGGCTGACTTAGACAACCAGACAGAGGAAGCTTTAGGTTGGGCTGCAGAGGGCAAGAAGCTTTCAGTCGATATACCAGAGGTATCCTTTAAAGATGCTGGTACTTTTGTCGCTAGTATGACACCTATTATTGGTGACGCTATGGCTGCTAAAGATGTCTATGATGAACTACAGAAAGATGAGCCTAACTACTATTTAGCAGGTGCTCTTGGTGGTGCGGCTCTTGTAGGACTTGTACCCGGTTTAGGTGATGCTGCTGCTAAAGCCATTAAGAAGGGTGCTAAAGAAGTATTTGATGTAGCTAAGCGTGTAGAGGTAGATCCTAATGCTATGGGTTCTGGTCTTGGTAATGTGAGATTAGCCCCAAAGCAACCTAAGAAAACTGTTAAAGCTTATAAATTATTTACTAAAGGGGAAGACGGTAAGCTATACCCTCTTTTTGTTGATGCAGATACAGAAGTACCTACAGGTACATGGCTTGATGCTACTTTTCCCGATTATAGATTTACTGCAGAAAATGGTAAGCAATATGTACCATCTAGAGGAACAGCAGGCAAAAAGGGCACGGGTGATTCTATAAAGATACCAGATCAAGAGACTCGTGAGAGACTTATAGAGGCTGGTTTTTTACCTAAAGGATCAAAAGCTAAGTCGGTAAAAGCTGTTGCTGCTAGGCCAGGATGGCACGCTGGTGATGTTCCTATAGCCACACATATCGGGCCAGAAACTAAAATAAATGGTAAGTCTGTAAAGTATCGTGGAGAAGATCAGGTATGGGCAGAAGTAGAAATGCCTGCAGACGTAGATTGGCAAACAATAGCTAACTCTAAGGCGAGAATAAAAAAAGACGGTACACCAGATGTACGTACAGCAGACATAAATGATGAGATGCCTAGCATGGGGCATTACCGTTATAAGACTAACCCCAACATGACGGGTGAATGGCTTATTGGCGGTGAAATGAAAGTAAATCGTGTTTTATCTCGTGAAGAGGTTAATGCTATAAACGAAGCTGCAGGTGTCAAGGATCTCCCTACACTTGATGAACTTAATAAAGGCTACTCAAAGGGTGGGGTTGTAATGGACGATTATCAATACGCAGAGATGATGCAGGGTGAAGACGATCAAACAGTAAGAGCCTTTGCAATAGGTGGTCTAGCAGAAGACGTAGACCCTGTGTCAGGCAATGAAGTACCTATTGGCTCTATGCCAGAAGAAGTACGTGATGACATCCCTGCTCAACTGAGTGAAGGTGAGTATGTTGTACCTGCTGATGTGGTACGCTTCTTTGGCGTTAAGTTCTTTGAGGACATCCGTAATGAAGCCAAGCGAGGCTTTGCTGATATGGAAGCTAATGGACGCATCGGTGGTGAGCCTATCGGTATGGAGATGGCTGAAGACGAGCTTCCCTTTGACATCTCAGAGCTACAGATTGTCGATGATGAAACAGAAGAGCAACCTATGATGAACATGGGTGGTTATATGCGTGGTTATGCTGATGGCGGTTTAACACTCCCTGCAGCTGTAACGGATATGACAACCGCTACAGGTATTACTAGCGACACATCTGGCGTACCTATGCCAGTATCTAATCTTAGTGGTATTGAGATGAAAGAGTACGTTGGCCCTAACGGAGAAATAACGTATATTCAGTTTATTAATGGTGTAGCACAGTCTGTTATTCCAGAAGGTTATACAGCTAAGGCAGCTGCACCTACTACCCCTGCTGCACCTGCCGTACCTGAAGGACTGGGTGTAGTAACTGCACCAGATGACAATAACAATACTGCTCATGAAGATATGATGCGTGAAGCTCAAGAACGTGAGTCTATTGATTGGACTAGCCCTGACGTAGGTATTGAACAGTATGAAAAAACAATGGAGCAAAGCAATAGCATGTTAGCTAAGGGCTTCTCTGGACTAGCCACAGTATTAGGTGGTCCTATTGTAGCTGGCTTTATGGCTGTTGCAAAGCGTCATCAAAACAAAAAGATGCTTGAGGGTGCTACTGCTAGACTAGAAGACCCTAACGTAAGAGGTGCAGAACGTGAAAAGTGGGTATCTATTCATAACCGCTTGAGTGGTCTTGATGAAGACGGAAAAGCACGTAATAGCTTCACTGAGGGATTAGCAAATCTACTAACACCAGATGACGGTATGGAGTATGTAAACGGTGTACTCGTTGATACTAAAACAGGTAAGGTTCTTAAGCCAGGTATTGCAAATAGCAAAGGTAATGACGTAGTTGCTCCTACACCTACACCTAAACAAAACGGCGGCGGGGGTAATGACAGTGGTAATAACGCACATGAAGCCATGATGAAAGCAGCTGCTAAACAAAAGGAAAAAGCAGTAGCTACTAAAGAAAAAAACAAAGCTGCAGGTCTTGGCGCACAAACTAAGAAGGGTAGCACAGCAGGAAGTAAATCTGGCTACTTTGACTAGAGAATAACTAAATACCAAATAACTATAAGGCTACCCAGCAATAATGCTGGCCCCAACATAAGGAAAGAAAATGTCAGAAGCAATCCAGACGGACTCAGCATCCCATAATCGTAACATATCTCGTGTACAACGTGATGAAGAGGAACTAAAAGCTCTGTTTAAACAAGCAGGGATTCAGACAGATGAAACAGAAGAAGAAACTGCTGAAGAGGAATCCCGTAGCGAAGAGCCTGTCGAGCGCACAGTTCAGGCAGAGAGTGTTACCGAACAAGAAGAAGAACCACAAGCTGAAGCACAAGATGAAGATCTGAGTGCAGAAGAGAAGAACTTCAAGAAGCGTTACGGTGATCTACGGCGACACACTCAAGAGAAAGAGAAAGAGTTTCAATCACAGCTTGATAAGCTTAAGTCACAACTAGATGCAGCTACAAAGAATGAACTTGTACTACCTAAGTCAGAAGACGAAGTAGAAGCATGGGCTAAGAAGTACCCAGACGTTGCAGGTATCGTAGAGGCTATTGCTGATAAGAAAGCTAATGAACGTTCTGCTGATTTAGATGGGCGTCTTAAAGAGATTGAAGAATTACGTGCGTCTGCTAAACGAGATAAGGCTGAAGCTGAGTTACTCTCTATGCACCCTGACTTTCAAGAGATTCGTGCTGATGATGCGTTTCATACATGGGCAGAGAAGCAGCCTAAGGTTGTACAGGATGCACTATACGAGAACAGTGAAGACGCTAAGTCTGTAGCACGTGTTATTGATCTCTATAAGTCAGATAAAGGTATCAAGACTAAGAGTAGCTCTAGCTCAGACAAAGCAGCTGCATCCTCAGTTAAAGCTAAAGGTCGTACTGCATTGGATGCAGATGACTCCTCAAGGTATCTCAGTGAATCACAAGTAGCTAAGATGAGCCTTAAAGAATACGAGAAGCGCAATGATGAGATCTTTGAAGCTCAGCGCTCTGGTAAATTTATTTATGATATGTCTAAGAAATAACTTGACACTTATTCAATCATAGATAAAACTATAGGCATGTACAGTGTCAGGCATAAACTGCCTGTACATGCTTTTCACTAAGCACTAAAGCCACATCAAAGAACTACCTCAGATTATAGGCCCAGCGCTCAACGGACGGCCATCCTTAGAGCATAGCTGACTACCCTACTAAGACGAGCCTCTTTAGTGGATATGTAGTGTATATCTCTCACGCCATATCTATAAGGAGAATTATTATGGCTATCGGAACCGCTGGTGGTGGATTTAACGGGAACTTCTCCCCGATTATCTACTCCAAACAGGCACAAATCGCTCTGCGTAAAAGTGCTGTAACTAACGCAATCACCAACAACTCTTACTTTGGTGAGATTGCAAACCAAGGCGACACAGTTCGCATCCAAAAAGAGCCAGACGTAACCGTCAACGCTCTGCAGCGTCACACAGGTATCTCAGTAGAGAAACTTGATGACACAGACTTCTCTTTGACCATTGATAAAGCTAACTACTTTGCTTTCAAAATGGATGACATTGAAGAGCAGTTCTCTCACGTAGACTTCACCTCTTTGGCAGCCAACCGTGCAGCCTACAAAATGGCAGACGCCATGGATGAAGAATGCTTGGGTTACTTGTCTGGTTACGCTGGTGGTGCAGGCTCTTGGGCCGTCAACACAACAGCTTCTGGCGATAAAGCCAATACTGGTGCTGGTACTGACGAACTGTTGGCAGACAACAAACTGGACGCAACTGACTTCGGTAACTTGACCATTTCGGCTACAGCTACTGCAGGTGACTCCATCCCACTCGCTCCACGCCTCCCAGGTGCAACAGCATTGTCTGCGACAACTGTTTCTCCTTTGACTGTGGTTGCACGTATGGCTCGTAAGCTTGACGTACAAAACGTTGACGCACGTGGTCGCTGGATGGTTGTTGATCCAATCTTTGTTGAGATGCTGAAAGACGAAGACTCTCGTGTACTGAACGCAGACTTCGGTGGCTCAGGCTTGATGAACGGTTTGGTTCTCAACAACCTGCACGGCTTCCGTATCTACGTATCCAACAACCTGCCTTACTTGGGCACAGGTGCTGGTACTAACGGTACAACTGCACAGGCTACTAACTACGGTGTAGTTGTTGCTGGTCAGGACGAGGCTGTTGCTTCTGCTGAGCAAATCAACAAAGTAGAGAACTACCGTGACCCAGACAGCTTTGCTGACATCGTTCGTGGTATGCACCTCTATGGTCGCAAGATCCTGCGTCCAGAGGCTCTTATTGTTGCTAACTACAACGCTGCCTAATAGGCATAACACTGGGGCTGGCTTCGTGCTGGCCCCTTTGTGCTTTCTTCACATATAAAAGGGACATCACAAGATGGCTATCACAACTGCAATGTGCAACAGCTTCAAGCAAGAGCTTCTTGGGGGTGTTCACGATCTGGATACAGACACACTTAAAGTAGCTCTGATTAAAGCGTCTCCTACGGGTACATATGGTGTTGCTACTACTAACTACTCTGACGTAACTGGTAACACAGACGAGGCCGTAGGTACAAACTATACAGCTGGTGGTCAGACACTAGACTCTGCTGTTATTACTCTTTCTGGCTCTACAGCCTTTGTTGATTTTGCAGATGAAGTATTTTCTAACGCTACAGTAGCAGCAGACGGTGCTATCATTTACAATAGCTCTCAGGGTAACAAAGCTATAGCAGTATTTGATTTTGGATCTACTGTAACATCAACATCTGGGGACTTTACTATCGTATTCCCAACAGCAGATGCTTCAAACGCAGTTATTCGTATTAGCTAATAAAGGTATTGCACAATGGCGTTTATCATCAAAGATCGTGTCAAAGAAAGTACAACCTTTACAGGTACAGGAGATATTAGTCTTTCCGGTGCGGCTGCTACCTTTGACACTTTCCAGTCTTACATGGCTAACGGTGATAATACTTACTACGCTATTGTGCATACAGCCTCTGGTGTAGACGAGTGGGAAGTAGGACTAGGTACATGGAACACGGGTAACACTCTTACACGTACTACTGTCTTAGCTGGCTCTAACGGTACATCTGCTGAAGACTTCTCTGCAGGTAGTAAAGATGTATTTATGACATACCCTGCATCCAAAGCGGTATATACGGATGCTAATGGGGATATTGATATTAATGGTGGTACTATTGATGGTACTACTATCGGTACTACTGCAGCAGCTACAGGCAAATTTACTACGCTAGAGACTACTGGTAATGCTGACATCGGTGGCTATATTGATCTTGAGGTTCTATCAGCTCACCCTGCTCACAAAGAAGGTAGAGTGTTTTATGATAGCTTACACAAGACGCTAAACTTCTACAGTGATGACACTCATGTTGTACATGAGATAGGTATTGAAGAACACCAGCGTGTGTATAACGATACAGGTTCTACCATCCTAAAAGGTAAACCTCTTTACTTCAGCGGTAACTATACTGCAGGTAGTATTGATGTACCTACTGTTGGATTAGCGGATGCTACAGATGTTAACGCCTATAACGCACAAGGTCTTGCTGCATCCGACATCCCTAACAACAGTTATGGCTACTGTATCATTGCAGGTCAGCTTGACGGTTTTGATACATCAGGACTTAACGATGGTACAAACTTCTTTGTAGGTCTTACTCCTGGTGCGGTACAAAACGCATCTCCTCTATATCCTAACTTCCCTATGTGCCTTGGGTGGGTCGTTAACTCAGACGCTACAGACGGTACAGTTCTTGTTAATCAACAAAACCACTCAGTAAATAGTTTCCGTGTACGTACATCGGCACACGTAGGTGCAGACCTTCAGGTTGACGGTAACTTGACTGTTCTTGGATCTACTACTTCTGTGTCTACCTCTGACGTTACAGCAGGTGCGCCTTTCTACCGTGCTAACGAAGGTGATGCTATTGGTGAAGCAGGTACTACCTTTACAGGTACAGGTCTTGACGATGCCTTCTTTGCAGGTCACTTTACAGGAACTACTCCTACAACATACTATGTTAAGATTGATGGCGTAGGTACTGGTACAGGCGGTGTGGATACATTTGCTTGGTCAACAGATAACTTCGTTACAAGTGCAGCTACTGGTGTAGATATTACTGGTAGTGAACAACTTATTCATAGCGCAGATAACATCTCTGTAACCTTTAGTTCTACAACAGGTCACACCCTTAACGATCAGTGGAATGGTACAGCAAGCCCTATCAATGTAGACTCTGGTTTCTTTACTAACTACAACACAGGTACTTCTGGTGTAGGTTATACTCATACAGGTTTCTATTACGATGCCTCTGAGGGTAAGTGGGTCTTACTATCTGAGTATGATCCTGTTCCAGCAGGAGCTATAGATTTATCAGACTCTAGTGTTTCTTATGCCGCACTAAAAGCAGGTTCTTTTGAAGGCAATCTTACGGGTAGTGTTACGGGTAACGTAACAGGTACAGCTACTTCTGCTACAGCACTTGCTACTGCACGTAATATAGGTGGTGTATCCTTTAATGGTACAGCTAACATTGACCTTCCCGGTGTTAACACTACAGGTAATCAAGACACTACAGGCAATGCTGCTACAGCCACAAAACTAGCTACACCACGTACCATTCAGATTTCTGGTGATGTAACAGGCAGTGCCTCGTTTGACGGTTCTGCTAATGCTACTATTACAGCTGTTGTACAGGATGATTCACATAACCACGTTATCTCTAACGTAGATGGACTACAGACTGCACTTGATGGCAAGACGCCTACAAGTCGCACTCTTACAGCAGGCAGTGGTCTTACTGGTGGTGGAGACTTAACGGCTAACCGCACTATAAGTCACGCTGATACAAGTACTGTTACAGACGTTAATGGATCAGGTAATACTTTCATCCAAGACATTGGGTTTGACACATACGGTCACGTCACTTCTGTAGGCACAGGTACAGTTACAGTTGGTGATGGTGCTATGACTGTTACTGCAGGCTCTGGTTTGTCTGGTGGTGGACAGCTAGGTACAGCTAACCAGAGTGGAGCCTCTAGTGTAACTGTATCACATGCTGACACATCTAGCCAAGCTAGTGTAAATAACTCTAATGGCACTGTTATTCAGGATATCACGCTAGACACCTACGGCCACCTTACGGGTATTACATCTGCTGACCTCGATGGTCGCTACTATACAGAGACAGAAGCTGACTCACGCTTTGTAAATGTCGCTGGCGATACTATGACAGGTGGGTTACGCCATGACCAAGAGAGCTTAACTGCGTCTGGTAGTTCTCTTGATATTAACCTAGCAAATGCTAACAATTTCTACATTACTATGACGGCAAGTGCTACTTTTTCTTTCAGTAATAAAGATGCAGGTAGGTATGGCAACCTGATTCTTAAACAAGATGCTACAGGTGGTCATAGCTTTACCTTACCTGCAGAATGTAAGACACCTGTAAACGGTGCTTCTATTGTACAAAGCACGGGCGCTAATGAGCTTAGCGTATTATCTTATTATGTAGTAGACAGCTCTAACATTCTAGTTAACTACATTGGAGACTTTGCGTAATGTCTTGGTTTATTAACGGGATAAAAGAGTTTTCTACGGATTACACTACTACGTTTAATACAAGTTTAAGCACTACTACTACGTTTAACACATCTAGAGCTACTACTACTACGTTTAGTACTTCGGCGTCTACTACTACTACGTTTAGTACTTCGGCGTCTACTACTACTACGTTTAATACTTCTATATCTACCACTACTACGTTTAGTACTTCGGCGTCTACCACTACTACGTTTAATACAAGTTTAAGTACTACCACTACGTTTAATACTTCTAGAGCTACCACCACTACGTTTGGCACTAGCAGAAGTACATCTCGAAGTACTTATGGTAACCAAGGTAGTCCCAATCCTAATAGTACAGCGTCCCACAGATGGATTAGATATACGGGGAATATTATTGGTACATACCTCGATTGGCCGCCTGAGGTACCAGACCTTGTACTTGCTAGTAACAGTCCTAACGTGACTGCAGTTGCCGTTGGCGCTCATACTTACTATAGAGGTAATTTATATCTTAATGGCAGCTGTTGTGGCGGTATTTATTATCAGTATTATAATTTGTACAGGGCTGGTTACTTTAATACCTCTTTTACTACTAGCTTCAATACCTCTAGAAGTACTACTACTAACTTCAATACCTCTAGAGCTACCACTACTACGTTTAGTACTTCGGCGTCTACCACTACTACGTTTAACACATCTATAGCTACCACTACTACTTTTAGCACCTCTCAATCTACCACTACTACGTTTAACACAAGTTTAAGCACTACCACTACGTTTAACACAAGTTTAAGCACTACCACTACGTTTAGCACCTCTCAATCTACCACTACTACGTTTAGCACGTCAAGAACAACTAATAGGATTACTAACTTTTATGCTTAACTTATCAAAGCAAAGCACCCCTTGCGAGGAAATTAAAAAGGCATTGGATAGCGAATCAAATCGCACCATAGCGGATCACTTATCGCATGATAAAGATCCTATAACGTGGTCAGAGAAGCATAAACTTCTTATGGAGGTAGAAGAATATGCTATTAAGCAGTTTCAAAAAACGGATTTAGAATTAACATTTGATGTTACTGCTGCAGAGAACATAGTATTTAAAACTATTAATTATACTACGTATGCAGGTTTATTGATAATGCACCCCTTAAACTATGAACAGAGCGTCAGACAAATGAGCGATGCTTATGGGGACGGTTTAAAAAAAGATTATGTTAGCTTTATAAGAGAACAAGGTGCGCTTTCTAAATACGTTTATACTAATGTAGTAGAAGAAGATCCTAGAGAGGCTTTGGTTGTATTACCTGGTGGCAATAAATTAAAGAAGCATTGCTGTGTAGGTAGACTAGAGAAAATACTTGAGAAGCACGGGCGTGATAATGTTTTATTTAAAAAGCACCCTGTTTCCTACGACAAGGTTTATAATGAACTAAGTGAGTATCTTGGCGGTATTAACTTTGCTCATGAAGATTCAGATTTATATTCTTTAATAAGTACCTCTAGTTATGTATATTCTACCATGATAAGTGAGAGTGCTTTAACTAGTTGTATATTGGGTAAAGAGCTTGGTCATTTTGATTTGCTTCAAAATAAGCATTTAGCTAGTTTTTCACACATAAATAATATTTTATACACCTCTTCTGACCCTTTAAAATGGGTAGACCAAACATTTGCATCAGCTAAGTCAGGTGTTATACACCCTAGTGTAGACACAGACTGGAAAGCAAAAGTAGATCAGTATATAGATTATATACTTTTTTTACGTGCTGCATACAAAAAGGACTATGTTTAGAGATGGCAATAGACTATACTGCAGCAGAACGAGATGCGTGGCTGGCTAAACTTGACAGCGATATAGATGAAGGTCTTTTACCAGCAGACATGCAAAGTGTAATTGACTTTAGAAGCTTTATGAATAACTTAGATGTATCTCTTAACCGTGAAGATATAGATTGGCCTGAATATCCGTATGTCTAAAATAAAATTCTCTACCCATCCAGATATATTGAATAGTATACCGCACCCTAAACCTGCATCAAAGTTTGTACCATCTTGGTATAAGAGTATGAGTAGTGAGCATAAGTGTCCTGTACATGAAACTGATACAATTCCTACTATAAAGCAATGCCTACCTGTGAGAGACCTCATTACAAGTGGTTATATAATCCCTGCTTGGTGTGATATTACTTTTAAAAAGGACAGTAAAGGTTTTATTAATTGCCAAACCGCCACGCCGCAGGACTATAACAGTCACTACAATATAGGTATATCAGAGCATAGGACGATACAGGTCAAAGACACTCCCTTAGAAGACTTTTCTGACGGGGAGAAATTAGTAAAACTAAACAATCCTTGGTTTATTAAGACCCCATCAAACTACTCTTGTATACTTATGTCTCCTTTTTATCAAACTACAGGGCTTACTATTTTACCCGGTATAGTCGATACAGATAGCCATACACTCAATATTAATTTTCCTATCCTTGTAACTTCTAATGAAGTTCTTGTAAAAAAAGGAGAGCCTTTAGTGCAGGTTATACCTTTTAAAAGAGATAGCTGGACAAGCAAAGTAGACAGCTATAATGTCAAAGAAAAAATAGCCTCTGAAGTATCTTTTTTTACAGAGTTAAAGTCTCTTTACACAACAAAGCTATGGAAGCGCAAATATTATAGGTAGGTTATGCTAGGCTTTACAACACTTTCAGAAACTCCGCTAAGTCAAGCTACCACATCAGCAGAGGCGTTGGGTTTCTTATCCACAACACTAGTTTCTACAAATCCTGGTACACTTGCATATCAAGCTATAGCAAACATCACACCACCTGCAGCAACAGCGTCAGGTTTAGCTAGTTCGTTTGATGATGTAGACGCACAAGCCAGTACAAATGTAACATCTGTACTCTCTAATTTTGACATTAATGGTATAGCGCAAGTTATTGGAGAGTCTAGTGTTACTCCTAGCGCAGTATTAGCTAATTTTACTGCATCAGGTCTTGACTTTAACGCTCGTGCGAATATAACTACTCCTAACGTAATAGCTTCTGCTTCTTTAAATGATCCAGACAAAATAGATGCTGCGTCTAATGTAACACTTAGTCCCACATCCGCATTTCTTACGATTTACATTACTGACTTCTCTGACGAAGATGCACAGGCTACAGCTTTACTGTCTCCTGTTGTAGGAGAAACAAGAGTAAACACAGAAGTTCCTACTGCAGAAACGTTTGATTACGCTCAGTTTGCAGATACTTATAACAGATCCCGTGTTCTATATATCTTAGGTTTTGATGATAATAGAACAGTTCACATTTCACCAGTAAACAATACAGTTTATATAGACACAGATATTCAAAACTATACTGTCTACATAGCAGAATAAGGACTACAGATGTCTTACAAGTGGCCCGATAAAGACCCAGATGAAATCTTAGATTACAGCGTAGACTGGTCACGTTTCTTAGGCGATGATACAGTTTCAGCTGTTACATGGTATGCGTATGACGCAGCAGGCGTTAAAGAGCAACTTTCTGATGCAGAAGTAGTTAACGGTTTACAGTTTGTTAACGGTACAATTTCTGGACAGGTAGCTACAGCTCGTTTTAGTCTAGGTACAAATAATGTACGTTACACAATCGTATGTCGCATTACTACAAATGAAGGCTTACAGTTTGAGCGTTCTATCTTCCTACGAATTAAGGAGAAATAACATATGGCATATGATTACATTTCTTTAGTTAACGATATTAATCGCAGACTTAACGAAGTAGAACTAACTAGCGCTAACTTTGCTACTGCTACAGGATACTATAGCTTTGCTAAGGATGCTGTTAACTCCGCTATTCGCCACATCAATCAGGAAGAGTTTGAGTGGCCGTGGAACCATGTAGAAGAAACAGAAGTCTTAGCTGTTGGTGAAGTACGCTATAGTATGCCTTACGACAGCAAGACTATCAACATGAATACCTTTCGTATTAAGCGAAATGCTGATCTTAATGTAGAAACAGTCAAGTTAAAGCCTTTATCTTATGAAGAGTGGCTTGACAAGTTCGCTGATTATGAGTATAACTCTGAAGCAAGCACTAGAGGAATACCTACTTACGTTGTACGTACACCTAGTAGAGAACTTATCTTTTCTCCTCCGCCGGACAAGCAGTATGAAGTAGTGTATGAGTACTTCCGTACAGGGTTTGAACTAGAAAACAGTACAGATATCCCCAATCTACCTGAGCAGTACCGTTATACAATTATAGATGGTGCTATGTACTACGTATACCAGTTCCGTGGTGACACACAGTCAGCACAATTATCACTACAAAAGTTTGAGCAAGGCATTAAACAATTACGTAGCTTACATATTAATCGCACTGAATACCTGCGAGACACGAGAGTATATTACTAATGGCTACACAGTGGCAGACATTCCCTATTGAGTTTAGAGGTGGTCTTATCTCTAACCTTAGCCCTCTACAACAGGGTACTAATGCTGTGGGCTCTGCTACTACCTTGCAGAACTTTGAGTCTAGCAAAGAGGGTGGCTACTCTAAGATCAAAGGCTTTGCTAAGTTCAGCACTACAGCTGTATCTGGATCTGGCCCTATACTTGCACTCAAAGTAATAAGCTCTGGGCGTATTGTTGTAGCTAGACAGAACGGTTCTAACGTAACAGAGTACTACTACGGTACAGGTACTACGTGGACATCCATGGGTGCTAGACCTTTGCTTGGTGGCAAGGCTAAGCATGTTCTATATAACCTAGATGGTAACGATAAGGCACTCTTTGTAGACGGTAGTAATTACCCTGCTACGTACAACACATCAGGCAATACTCTCACAGCTATTACAGGTAGCACAGACGTACTAGGTGCAGAGAATGTAACAGTGTTTAAGGATACAGCATTCTACTCTAAGGGTAACAACTTATACTTTACTGCACCCTTTACTGTAGATGACTTTAGTTCTGCTAATGGCGCTGGATCTATCAACGTAGCTAACGAGATAACAGGTCTAGCTGTCTTCCGTGACCAGCTTATTGTCTTTACTACTGACAGCATTAAACGCATAACAGGTAACACTGCAGCAGACTTTCAGGTATCACCTATTACAGACCGTATTGGCTGTGTTAATGGTGACACTATTCAGGAAGTTGGTGGTGACATTATGTACCTTGCTCCTGATGGTATCCGTCTTCTTAGTGCTACTGATCGTATTGGTGACTTTGGTTTGGATATTGCATCTGATCCTATCGCTAAGGATGCTACCAAGTTCCTTGGCAGTACACCTAACTTCTGTTCTGTACTTATGCGAGAGAAAGCTCAGTATCGTATCTTCGCTTATATTGAGTCTGAACAACATGAAGCAGCTAAAGGCTTAATCGCTACTAAGTTTATATCACAGGGTGCATCTGGTATTAGCTGGTCTGAAACTAAAGGTATTAAAGCTTATGTAGCAGACAGTAGATACTCCGGTACAGCTGAGACTGTTGCCTTTGCTAACACAGATGGCTATGTGTATGAGTTAAATACAGGATCAAGCTTTGATGCTTTACCTATTGAGGCTATATACGAGTCACCCTACATGCCTCTGTCTGATCCTCAGATGCGTAAGTCTTTCTACAAGATGACACTATATGCAGAACCTACTGGCAGTATGTCTCTGGATCTTAATGTTAAATATGACTTTGGCTCGACTACAAACACAGGCGTTATACAACCAGCTACACAGAACATAGAAAGTACAGGTACTGCTGTGTTCTTGTTTGGTGACTCTAGTGCTGTGTTCAACACTGCTACATATGGCGGTGAGTTAGACAAGATCTACAACACAAATATTATTGGCTCAGGTAAGACTATAGCCATTCGTATCGAAGACAACTCTACAAACCCTACATTCACTCTAGACACAGCCCTGCTAGAGTTTAGACAGAACGATAGACAGTAAGGACTAAAACATGGCAGGTTATACACGTCAGGATACAGCAAACAACATTGCTAACGGTAACGTTATTGATGCGGATGACTTTGATGCTGAGTACAATGCCATTGAGGCAGGGTTTAACGCATCTACTGGTCACGCTCATGACGGTACTGCAGGTGAAGGTGCGCCTATCACTAAGGTAGGCCCCGCACAAGACCTTGTTGTTTCAGGTACAGCGGTCACGCCTAAGACTACTAACACCCTAGACTTAGGTACAGCCTCTGTACAGTTTAAGAATGCTTGGTTTGATGGTACGGTAGACACAGATGCTCTGACTGTATCAGATAATGCTACAGTAGGTGGTACGTTTGATGTTACTGGTGCTACGTCTCTAGCTAGTACTTTAGCAGTAACAGGTGATCTAACCGCATCAGCTGCTGTAAACATTACAGGTGCTACAGAGGTCGCTGGTAACTTCTCTGTTAACACTAGTAAATTCACAGTAGATGCCACAACAGGTAACGCATCTGTTGCGGGTCTTTTATCCGTATCCGGTGTTTCTAGTCTAGCATCAGTAACATCTTCAGGCGGCATTACTGGTGACGTTACTGGAAACCTTACGGGTAATGTTACTGGCAATGTCACAGGTAACGTCACGGGAGATATTACAGGTGCTGTTACAGGCAATGTTACGGGGAACCTTACAGGTGATGTTACAGGTAATGCGGATACAGCAACAACATTAGAGACTGCTAGAACTATTGCAGGACAGAGTTTTGACGGCTCTGCTAACATCACTATTGCAGCAACAGATCTATCAGATACAAATCAAGCGTTGTCTACTACATCAGATGTAACCTTTAATGATGTGGTTGTATCAGGTGATCTGACTGTATCAGGAACTACTACCACAGTTAATACTGAGACAATTAACTTAGCTGATAATATTATTACACTTAACAGTAATGAGACTGGTACGCCAACACAGAACGCAGGTATCGAAGTTGAGCGTGGTACTGGACAGAATAAAACTCTTCTTTGGGATGAGTCCGTTGATAAATGGACAGTTGGTTCACACGCTTTTATAGCAAGTGTTTTTGAGGGTCAGCTTGTAGGTGATGTTACTGGTGATGTTGGGGGTAATGTTACTGGCGACTTAACTGGTAATGTTACGGGCAACGCTGATACAGCTACTACATTAGAAACAGCACGTACTATTAGCCTTACAGGTGATGTGTCAGGTTCTGTTTCTTTTAACGGTGGCTCTAATGTTAGCATCACGGCTACCGTAGCAGATGATAGTCACAACCACGTTATTAGCAACATTGACGGCTTACAAACAGAGATCGACACTAAAGCAGAACTAGCAGGATCAGGCTCTCAGGCTTTCTCTGCTTCTACTCTTAATGCTACTACTGTGGATCTGGGTGAATGGACGGTCACACAGAGCGGCACAGATTTAAAGTTTGCATACAATGGCATTAACCGAATGAAGTTAGATTCCAGTGGAAACCTAACAGTTGAAGGCAACATCACAGCTTATGGATCTGCGTAATGGCTTTACAATCGTCAGGATTAATTACTTTAGCTCAGATACAGGCTGAGTTTGGGGGTGCTAATCCCATAAGCATGTCTGAGTATTATCGTGGTGGTGCCTACACTACGACTAACAATACAGGTGTTCCTACAAGCGGTTCTATCTCTCTTAGTAATTTCTACGGCACAGTAGCTCAGTTCTCTTATACGTTCAGCTCTAGTACACAAGAAGTAAACCTTTATTCTACCCTTACTTCTGCAGGCTGGAATGGGTCAGATCTTGTACTTGTCACGATTAATAGTGGAGTTTACCTCTGGTCTAACAACACATCTACAGCTGGTCTAACCATAAGTGGCAGCTTTCCTAATGGCCTAAATATCTTCAATAGCGGTAGAATAATAGGTCGAGGTGGCAACGGGTCCAGTAGCACTTCCGCTGGGGGTAATGGTGGGCCAGCAGTATCCGTATCATCCTCAGGTGTAGCTATCACTAACAACTCCGGTGCCTACATAGCAGGTGGAGGTGGCGGTGGCGGCACTGCTGGGGGTTATCGCCAATCATACTCAGGCGGCGGCGGTGGAGCTGGTGGCGGTGTAGGTGGTAATAGCCGTGCAGCAGATGGAGGTCTTATCGGTATTGGCGGCGCAGGCGGTGCGATTGGTGCATCTGGTAGCGCTGGCACTTCCAATGGCGGCGGTGCCGCTGGTGGCGGTGGCGGATCAGGTGGTGGCGGTGGCTCTGGCTTCGACTATGGTTCAGGCACAAACGAGGTCAGAGGCGGTCCAGGTGGCGGCGGTGGTCGCATCTTGCCGGGTACTGGCGGTTCTGGCTCCACCGCCAACTATGGCTGTCTAGGTGGCGCTGGCGGTTCTTCGAGTAACACTGGTGTAGCTGGCACCGCTCCTTCTGCTGGATCAGGTGGCGGCGGTGGCGGCGGCGGAGGCTGGGGCGCTAGTGGTGGTCGTGGTAACGGTCTGAGCCATTTGTGGGAAAGCGCAGGCGGTGCAGGTGGCGCAGCTATTTCAGGATCATGCACATTGACCAACAATGGCACTATATACGGTAGCACATAATGACATCTATATCCTTGACACCAGAAGAGCTAGAAGCTATGCTAGACAGGGCTGCAAGGCGTGGAGCTAAGCAGGCTCTGTCAGCTATAGGCTTGCATGATACTAATGCAGCCAAAGACATCAACGAAATGCGAGACCTATTAGAGGTGTGGCGGGATACACGTAAAGGTATCTGGACTACATTTGTAAAGGTAACAACAATCGCAATTATAACATTCATAGCTGGTGCAGTATGGATGCAGTTAGGGAATAAGTAATTATGGCTAAGAAGTTTGCAGGGTTCACACCAGAACAGATGGGTAAGATTATACCTGAAATGCAGGGTATGCAGGCTGATGAACAAGCTGCTTACTTAGCGTCACAGCCTGGTGCTGCTGCTCGTGTCGGTAAGATGGCAGAGGTAGCGCAGAAGCGTATTGGTATGGCTTATGGTGGCATGGCTACTAAGAAGGGTTATGCAGTAGGTGGTTTTACCCCAGCACTGCAGGACTTGGATGTAGCTAAGTCTCAAGTGATGACATCAAACAAAGCGCTACAGGATGCCCTTGCTGCA
>Ga0209603_1002381_pt1 | contig 17531 bp, 22 predicted proteins | sample COGITO_mtgs_1206_FD_184812 | JGI IMG/M metagenome (GOLD analysis project Ga0209603, IMG submission 184812) | Pelagic marine microbial communities from North Sea - COGITO_mtgs_120607 (SPAdes) (version 2) | ecosystem: Environmental > Aquatic > Marine > Epipelagic ... | reverse complement strand
AATTTCATGTTTTCTCCAATTTAAGAAGCGCTTAAAAACGCCAAACGCCTAAAAACTGAACTGCACTTTCATCAACGTCAGTTCCTAACTTGTTGTTCCAATATTGGTACTCAACTCCGACAAACAGTTGCTCTGGTTTTTGTGACAACGCTTTACCTAAATCCCATCGCATTTGAACCTGAACTAATGTCCAACTATTAGAGTCAACATTTAGAATTTCAGTTTGTCGCTCATCAATATATTCAGCGTGCCCTTCTATATAAAACTGCTGATCGCCCGCCGAAATTGGGTATCGCCACGCAACATCAATCATCCAGCTATCGTCTTCTTTGGGCGCGCCTCCATAGGCAATACCTTCATTGTCATCTATGTAACCCGTTAACAATACGTTAAAAAACTGAAACCCATCTAGATTGAGAGAAAATTGAACGCCAGGGAGGTACTTTAAAATATTTGATTCAGGAGCCGCATTTATCCCCATCACTAAACTTACATCGGAGAGTAATCCGCCATATTTGATGTCGAACAAACTGTTAGTACTAAATGTGGGATACCACTCAAGGTATAATGAGTCGCTGTTTTTTACGCTGCTGTAGTCAACGAAAAAAAAGTTGCCACCATAATCCCAACCACTAGAGTGTTGAAGCGTAATAATAGTGGTATTTTCGGACGTTCCTGGCGCTGCAAACGCTTGGTCAAGATCGCCGTATTGAAAGTGCATTTCTGTTGAGCTCCAATTCGAAGCAAAAACAGAGCTAGAAAGGAAAAGAGAAGTTGCTGCCAAGCCAACAAGAGTGCTTTTTGTCGCCATTTACATAAACCTTAAAAAATTGATCTACATAAAGCGTAGCACCAGATTTAAATAGTGGTGTTATTTGCTTATAAATATTAGGAATTTTAGAACTAAAAGCATTAAATTCCCTAAAACAGGTCAAAGGAACCTTTAGAAACGACCTATGATTGGATCATAGTATCGTGCCTGCATATAAATTAGTACGAACGACGATCCTTTCTAACTGTTATTCTTCGTCCGCCTTAAGCTTTTTTATAAATAAACAGATCATCTTCGATTTTAAAAATAACTAAGATTAAAAGCTTCAAGTAAAGTAAATAGGAAAATTAGTATTGTTACAGTAATACAGCTAACCAAATCATTGTTGATATAACTAAACTTACAAATACAGCGGCAGAACCTAAGTCCTTTGCTAATCCAGAAAGTGTGTGAAACTCTAGTCCAATTCGATCCACTACGGCCTCTATAGCTGTATTAATAATTTCTGTAAATATAATAAAGAGAATCGTTGAAATTAATATCAATTGTTCTTTTAAACTAATGTTAAATACGAACGTTATAGGTATAGTTACTAAAAGCAGTATTAGTTCTTGTTTGAACGCTGATTCATTTTTGTAAAGCCACTGGAAAGCTCTTAGCGAATTGATAGTTGCTAAAAAGATTCTTTTTATACCTTTAGGCTTATTTTTGCTATCGAACACTACTCATTTTCCTTATTTTTATTCTAAATTAAATATTAAGTACGTGGAATTGCATCTTGTGATTTACATGATACGAACGGATCGTTTTTTACGTTATAGGTAGTTGTTTTAACTGACATGATGCTTAGTAAAATATCAAAGACACTGTCGTGAGACACTTTTGATTTTGTTAAGTTATTTAAGCAGCTCAAGTTAAAATCGGTCTGTAATTTATTTGACCAAAATATCATTGGTACATGAGTTTGTTCTTTTGGTGCAAAAGCATACGGAAGTCCATGTAAATACACACCACTTTCACCAAGAGATTCACCATGATCTGAAATATAAAGTAAAGATGTCTCAATGTTTTTTTCATTTGAAAGTCTATCAAGCGCTTTGATTATTTGGGATAACACAAGGTCTGTATAGGCTATTGTATTATCGTAGGTATTGATAAGCTGTTCTTTTGTACAGTTTTGGATGTCACTTCTTCGACAATCGGGCGTAAATCGACTATTTTCTTTAGAGTATCTTTTAAAGTAAGTAGGACCGTGAGATCCAATCATGTGTAAAACTATCAGAGTATTATCATATGATAAGTTGCTAAGCTTTTTTCTTAGCGGTCTGAGAAGTACTTCATCGTAGCAATATTCGCCATCGCACAGCGGGTCGCTTTTATTGGTTGGTATTTTTATAGATTTAACGCGAGTACATACACCTTTACAAGATCCATTGTTATTGCTTATCCACAAAACATCAGCGCCAGCTAAATGTATTACATCAAGAGCATTTTGTTGTGCTATAGCGATACGCTTATCGTAGTCGTTTTTATTTAGTCTAGAGAACATGCAGGGTACTGATACAGCAGTGGCAGTGCCACATGAACTCATGTTTGAAAATGAAACAACACCTAAGTCCTCTGTAAATTGATTGGTAGGTTTACTATAACCATTAAGAGAAAAATTTTGAGCGCGGGCTGTCTCCCCCAATACCATCACGGTTACATGTTTCCTATCATTACTACGAACTATTACAGGTGATGTATCTAGTACTTTAAATTCAAGAGGTGGGTAAAAATAATGTGTTGTTATAAATTTAATCGATGAATCAACCATTTTATAAGGGGTAATATAACCGATGAGATCTTTATTATTACGCCCAACAGAAGCATAGTTGGGGTAAAATATAGCACCAATTAAAAATGCGACACCAAAGTTAACACCGATTAACTTTATTCGACTAAAAAATTCCTTATAGAACAGAGTGTAACTTAATTTAACGAAGTAGATTAGCAATGAAGGAACTAAACCAAATAGGATAAAGAATAAGATTGAATGAAAATTCAAATATGATAATGCTTCGGCTGAGTCGGTTTCTACTGTGTTTTGTACCATTCCATAATCAAACACTATACCGTAAGTTAATGAAGCATAAAAAATAAGTGCAGAACTTGTAACAGTAAGTATCAGTATAGGCTTTATTATCCATCTAAATGAAAAAAAACCTTGAATAACTATCGTTATAGACAATAAAAAAAATGGTAATGTTATTAAAAACAACACGCTATAATCATGTGTTGAAGTGATAGCTTCACTTGTTTTTATTAAAAAAGGTAAATTTAAAATAAGAGCTATATAGCAACATGTAATAAATAACAATTGATTTATAGTGAGTGTTATATTTTTTAAATAACTTATGCTTTTTTTCACGGAATAATACCTTAGAAAGACTGTTCGGAAGTAATTGGTTTAATGATATCGAGATGGATTACTCGTGTTTCACTTGTTTGTGTTGAATAAAAGCGAGCACCTAAACCCATTGAGGTCATCCATGATTTTTTTTCTGTGGTTGTTTCGTTCTGGTTTAAAATTTTTCCTACATCAATAAATGCAGCGCCAGCTACTTCAACCAGTTTGTAAATATTGATATGCGGGTAATATCGTGCTTCAAGGGAGAAAAGCGTACTCTGGTCGCCGTGTTGATATTGAAACGGATAGCCTCGCAACCCTGTTTCACCGCCCAATACGATGGGAGAGTCTTTAAATTGGTTCTGACTAATTTGGCTTACATTTTTAAAATAGCCGCTCCAATTGTTATTAAATTTATGGAAGTATTCGTTGCTGATATTCAGAAGTGTTCTGGATTCTTTATCTGACGAGTTGTACCTTTCACCTTCGAATGATGCCGTGAAAAACCAGAAGGCGTTTTCAAAAACATCAATGCCTTTCGAAACACTAGACTGCCAGATGAGCATGGGAGATGTATCTGAATCACTGATATCTGAGCCTAAACGGCCTGTTACATGCCAACCTAAATTGAAATCTTCAATATGATTAATCAAATTGACGTTGGTGAGTTTTCTATAGTCTTTTTGTAGAAATTCAACGTTTAGAAATGGGTAGTTAAACTCTCTATTTTCAGGTAGGAATCCTGACGAGGTTAAGTCCGTAATTTCATGGTTTGAAAATTGATGTTCTTCGCTGGTATAGCCAATTCCAAACCGAAGTGTATTGGCAGTCGTATCTTTATGCAGCCATAGCCAGTTTGCCGTAGAAAGCTTCTGTTTGTGATTATACTGATTAAATTCCTCACCATTTTTATATTGAGTATCAATTTGATTAAAATTATTGAAACCAATATTAAAGGCTTTGTTAGTGTCGAAACTTACAAAATCTTTGTCTATTGATATAGCTTCTGATGTGCCGTCATCATTGCTTGTGAAGCGAATGGTTGCATTGATGTTGTTGTTTAAAAACAGTGGGAAATGTGACTTAAACTTATAACCACTACGCTGATCATTGGTAAATGATTCAATTTCCGCATCAATGCCTAAGCCAAGAAAATTTCTATCTTTGATACCAATGGCATACTTATTTTCCCCGCCTTTTCTGCCAAAATCGATTGTTGGCATTAACGACCAATTATCCCACGTTTCAACTTTTATCTTGGTTGAGTTTTCGGTAGCGGTAACTCGTGCATCTTTGAAGTATTTTTTGTTTCTAAGGTGTCGCTCTAACTCTTGTAGCTCTTGTTCATCAATGTCACATTTTTTTATGAAAAAAGCGGCTTCATTAATTAAGGTTTTGCTTTTGGTTTTTATATGAAAAAAATTGCCCCATCGGTGAAGAAAAATAGTGTCAGGATCTTCTAAATCAAAAATATCGTTAGTTGTCAGTTCAATATTTTCTGTTTGATTACAGATTTGCTTTTGATCTTCAGCTTTAGATGTAAAGCTAATATTTAGTAATATGCTGGCTATTACAGTGGAAGTAATAATTCTATACATAAAGTCACCTCGTTCAACGTGACTTTATGTTAAAGAGCTAACCTTAAGATTGGCTTAACGAGGTTGAGCCTTCTATAACTAAAACTTTCAAAGTATGGATTACCTGACAAATAAATATTATTTAGCTTAAGCTATTAAACTTAAGATTTGCTGAATTTATACTTAATTTTATTAATTTTGAGGACTAATGTAGGTCAGAAGTTCGGCAAGAGTGAGGATTAGTTCTATCTCGGTATGGGAGCGGAAGCGCTTTAGGATTAATAGCCTAAATTCCTTAAAACTTGAATGGTTCCAATGTCCGCTTGTCGCTCAGGCTGTGTGAAAACTAGTTCTAAGCCTATATTTATACAAATAGATGTGGATATGTGTCTTACATTAAACACTGACCAAGTTTTCTAATCTATCACATATACATTTTACGCCGCATTACGTGATTAATGAAGTGGTTGGAGTATTCGCACAGCCTGCACTCAAAACAGCCATTCACCGTGTCATGGAACCTCTATGGTTGAGACTGAAAGAAACCAACATGGATCATAGTATCGTGCCTGCATATACATTCAACGACACTACGAAGCATAGTAATCTAGTTAAAAATTTAATATATACAGTTGGTTACTAGTATAGTCGAAACTCATGCATGGGCAAAGGCCCGTACCGTTTTACGAGCTTTCTCATTTAACTAGAACTTAACTCAAGTCTATGATTTACAATATTCCATAACTTTGGCGGGGATTTCAGGCTCTGTTGATGTTTCGTAGAATAAACAGCGAAGATAATTTTTTTCTTTATCACTCAATCGCTTAAATTTATCTCTGCTTGGATCATAGAGGTATATACTGTCACCAATTATTTTGTGTATAATTTGACCCTCTTTATCAGTCACCATGAGCATAAAAATTATATCTTGAGGGATTTCTGCTCCTTCAATTGTCGAGTAACCATCAAAAATTAGTTTCTGGGCTTCATTAGGTAAGTCACTCAATTTAGCATTTAACAACTTTAGGCTTGCTTCATCAACTAGCCCCTGCTCATTCTGATAGACTCTATGTTTGGTCCAAAATCCATCATAATAAATATCAACATAAGGCCTTTCTGCACACCCTACTAAAAGACTAATTAGGAATATTATTAAACATTTACTAGCCACATGTTTCTCCTTCACTTGTTGGTCTGCAAGTAACTCCTTTGACTGGTTTCCTTTCTCCATCATTATGGTCTTTTCGGCTTCCTTCCCCAGTTTCTGAGTTCACAATATTTTCTTTCAAAATTGTAACAAAGTCCTGTTGTGATTCTGACACTCCATCTTCATTGACAAGTATATGAATAATTTCATGAATTAACCCCGTCGCAGGGCTTTGGCTTCCGTCAGATGTTATTAGACCTTCACGAGGGTTCCATTTAATTTCATCTCCCATCACAGGATCCCACAGTAGAAGAGGAACCTCCATTAGTCCTTTCTATAACAACAGTTTGGTGACTGCTTTCTATCCTTTTGAAGTATGCTCTCGCAATACTAGACTTTGAAGACAAATACGCTTTAGCCTTGTTGTAGTCTTCTTGTAGATTCGCCGCAACTTTTACTTCCCTGCCATCAAGGTCTACATATTTGTATGGATTATTACTTACATACGAGTATCTATTAAAAGAGTGAACGGGATTTCTAGCAACATACCCAACAGGATCATTCGAATAGAAACGACCTATGACTGGATCATAGTATCGTGCCTGCATATACATTCAACGACACTAGCATCCATCTTAACGGACAATAAAATTCAATTAATACAGCATATTAAGATTATAGTTTAATCGTCGAATTTGGAAGAATTGAAAACAACAAAAAGCCCCGCGAGTGCAAACCTTCAGGTAAACACTGGGCGAGGCTTTGGATTCAAAAAAGTATTATTTGTATGGAGAGTCACTTTCGCCAATAATTTTGGCGTAAAGTTTATCTGGTATAAAAGGAGTAATAACCAGAAACAACCCAACAAGCAAAATAACCAACCACACCAAGAAGAAAAGCATTGGTGATTCAGCCTTGATTATTTCTGAAGCTCGAATGCTAATCTGCTCGTTAATATAAGAGTAATGAGCATACTTGAGAATACCTAAGCCTAATAAAATATAAAAAAGCTGCTTCATTGAAGGCGTCGTCATTTTTTGTCAATCTCCATTTTTTCAGTAACGTTTTCGTTTGCTTTAGCTACACCTGTACTCACAATAACACCGAAAGCCCAATTTCCAACAGCCTTAATAGCCTGCGCCTTAGTTGTTGTCACTTTAACAGCTCCGGGGTCGCTCTTAGCCGCGTCAACGCTTGTTGCAGCAATTGCACCTGCTGCACTTGAGCTATCACCATTTACTAATAAATCAGCACCAGCTAAAGCGAGAGAAACAACCTGACCACCGGGTATAAGACCCGCGAGTGTACTGCCATTAGCTAAATTATCTTTCGTAAAATTTTTGGTAAATTCTTCTGCATTTTCAAGACCTTTACTAGTTTTTTTGGCAGTTTCTTTTAGTCCCGAAGCTATATTTTTTGCTTCAGTTTCAGCACTATTAAAGAGTTTAGTAAAACTATCAAATCCACTTAAAGCCTCTCTTCCATCGGGGTCTGTAAACTTGTATGGATTATTGTTTCCATATGTGTAACGCCCGAACCCGTGAATGTTTCCTTTTAATAAGTGAGACACGGCATCTATAGGATCATTCGAATAGAAACGACCTATGACTGGATCATAGTATCGTGCCTGCATATACATTCAACGACATTAGCATCCATCTACACAATCAATAAAATGTAATTAATACAGCCTATTAAGATTATAGTTTAATCGTTAAATTTGGAAGAATTGAAAACAACAAAAAGCACCACTAGTGTGAAGTGACTCCCAGTAATTGGAATGTCCAACTATTGGGGTCACTTCAGAGTGCGAGGCTTTGGGTTCAAGTTAACTTTTTTACAAATGTATACCTGTCTCCATTGATTCTGCTATTACTTGGTAAGTAATAAACGAGACTTAGAATATTTGATAACAAGATCTATCTTGAAATTCACAGGAGCGTTAGGTTGTTTTTTCGAAATATTCTGCTGAACAATTTCTTGAAGTTCACCTTTTTCACCTTGTCCTATGACCAATTTATTTAATAAGCCATAATACAAACCTATCAGACCATTTTGGGGTAACAACCTTGATGAAAACGCATTTGGAACATTGTACTCAGAAAGACTATTCAAATACTCATTAGCTATTTTATCCATGTTCTTATCTAAATTGTTTAGTTCACTTTCTAGTTCTTCTAGGCAACCTTCCGCCTTATCTTTATCGACGGTGTTGCCATCTTCCAGCTGTATTAAATTTTTATATGTAAAATCAACTATATTGAGATTGTGCTCTTCCCACCCTTCAACCTTTGACATCATCTTTAGAATCTCAGCATCAAAAATACCTATTGCCAATGACACTTCTTTAGGAAGCTTAGTAATGCTGGCGCCATAAAGGAGTCTGTTGTTATATTCTTTTAAAAATAGCGTAATACCGCCATCCCCTCTTATAACCCTAGAGTAACCTAAGTCTTTTATTTTATTTGATATAGATTTCACTATCGTTCCTTACTTTACGGGTACAATGACATTAATTAAGTCAACATTAGTAGGCCCAATAATACCAACTGGCAAAAACCCATGTTTCGAAGTGGTTACAACGCCTCCCCCCGACTGGATAAGTGAATCACGCGTAATCTGCTTCTTTGTTGGTATTGCGAGGTTAGCTTTTACCTCAATAAATTCAATAGTACCATCGGGGTGTTTCACAGTTAAATCAGGGTATCTGACGGCCCCCATAACTTTTAATGTAACACCTCCAATTCCAACCTCTGCTTCAGGATTATTCGCTTTTACATGGTCAGCAGCCATTTGCTCAGCAGTTTTACCGACAAACTTATTTTTTAATATTTGTTTCTGTAGCTCATTGTAAGTCTCAATTTGAGTATCAGTCAGGTTTGATTCAACAATTTCCTTATATTCATTTCCAACTGGATACTTGTCATTTTCTCCACATTGGCCGCTTACGTATTCCCCGCTTAACCCTGTTGGGTCAGTAAACTTATATGGGTTATTATTAGCGTAGACATAGCGATTAAACCCATGAATAAGGTTGCCATTTGCAGAATGTCCTGAGAAGTCCAGAGGATCATTCGAATAGAACCGACCTATGACTGGATCATAGTATCGTGCCTGCATATAAATTAGTACGAACTACGATCCACAGCAATCAAGTTTAAAATTCAATATAAACAGTTAGTTACTAGTATAGTCTATTTTGGTTCAGTCACAAAAAAGCCTGAGTCCGATGATATATCGAAATCAGGCTTTCTGGATAGCTTGCAAATGAGTTCAACTTTCTAGGTCACTTCTTCGTGTGAGGCTTTCGGTTGAGAACAATCTATTACAGTCCTTTTTTCTCTCTAGGTTTATCTGCTTCAGGATTAAAATATAAATACAAAACAAAAATTACGTACATAGAAGCAAAAACTCCAACTACGGTAATTAAAAACCTAATAAAGGCTTCCTCAGTTGTTCCAGCAACTTCAGAGGTCAACATTCGATAAAGAACCAATAATATGATTATACCCGACGATACCGCTGCAAACTTTATTGCTCTTTTGAATATACTTTTCTGTTCCATATTTAATTTTGCCTTTTATCTTCTAGTTGTTTATCAATTCCCTTAGCGAGTACATCGGAGGAAAGCTGAGTGGCAACATCTCCTGTCTGATTATCCAAGGCGCTAAAGGTATCCTTAGCAAATTCAGCAACTTTGTTAATTGCATTTCCCATCTGTTTCCCCGGCCCAGTGACTGACATAAGCCCATTGACACTTGTCTCTTTTAAAGTAGGAGTATTGCCATTTAATGATTCATTTACAGCATAGCCCCCGGCACCTGCCGTGCCACTTCCTGCTAGGACCACGCCTCCATTAACAATTTTTTCAGTTTGCGAAGCAACAACTTTTCCACCCACTGTCATTCCAGACTTTGCTAAAGAAGTTAACCCTCCTGTGACAGACCCCACGACTCCACTTATCAATGACTGTTGAACATCTACGTCACCTGTTGTTGCGTATTGTACTGCTGCATCAGCTACGAAACCTATTGCGAAGCCAATAATACCAAACTCACCATCTGGGTCAGTATACTTGTATGGGTTATTGTTTGCGTAGATATATCTATTAAACCCATGAATTGGATTTCTGCGAGTAATGTGGCCTAAAGTATCAACAGGATCATTCGAATAGAAACGACCAATCACTGGATCATAGTATCGTGGCTGCATATGCTGTAATCGTGATTACGAACTACTGCAATTTATTTAAAAACTCATTATATACAGTTAGTTACTAGTATAGCAGTTTGTTTTTAAAGTCATAGAAAAGCCTGGTCCCATTATACTTTTTAAATCAGGCTTTGGTGACCGCTTAAAATGCATTCAACTTTAAAAGGTCATTGCAGAGTGTAGGGCTTTGAATTAAAGGTAACGATGGGTGTATTTACTATTTCCTTAGAAATAAAATTGATTTAAGCAATATAGAAAAATAAGGCCAAAGCGAGCAATTGAATAGCAAATACAACTAAAAACTTACACCAATTTTGTTTTGAGCTATAAAACCCTTTAAGAAATATATTTAAATAAAAGGAATCTAAAACAAACATCACAAATAAAAATACAATTATGGTGTAAAAAACTGATAGTGACGAGAGTACGGTTATTGCAAATAAATAACTAGGAAGCCATATAACTCCTCTCATCCACTTATCAAATCTAGAGTTAAGCATAACCTTTCCTATATATTCCCGATTAAGCTGTTTGTATTCTCATCATTCGACTTCGAAGATAAACGTTTACTTGGTGTATTAAAATTAAGACCGATACTACAGTTAATTAATATCAGACTGTTATAATTCCTTTGATTCAGGTTCTGGTGATTCCTTTATTTCAGACTTTTCTTCTTTGGTCCTATTTTCATTAAACTCTTTGGTCTTTTCCAAATTTTCTGGTGTTAGTGCACCATTCGCCAATTATGTTGATTCAATGGCTATTAAAATTATACTAAAAGGGTTTTTAGCTAATCGACCCAAGCCACTTATTTTTACAGTACCCAAAGTTAGCTTTCCTACTGCGGCTACTCCTACCTTTATTCTTAATTTATGTGCAATAGTCTTTGATGTAGATTTATAAGGTCCTTTTAATGCTAGTGGCTATTTCAGCCAGGCCAGGCCAGATCAACATAATGGCGTTTTGGCACCACACGAGTCAGAGAAAAGATACTCGAAAAAATATAAAGCCGTGGCCAAACACTGTTGACCACTACAGAAATTTTTTGCAGTGTCTTTGTCCTCTTCTGCCCCCCAATAAGCATCATCAGATTCATGCTTTGCTTTTTCTGTTTTAACAATCTAGATTAGTCGTTCCACTTGCGCTGTTTTGGTATCGCCAGTTTCGAGCTCAGGATTTTCGTTGGCTTCAGAGGAGGAGTGTTGATTTTCCTTTTCAATTCACTCCTCCAAGTCAACACCGTGATCGTCTGCCAAATCGTGTAAATTGCACAGTAAGTCCGTGATTTTTACATCCATATCCTTGCTTTCAATATCGGTAAGTGCACTGAATGTTTCCACTGTGCGAAATGCGCTTTCAACTCTATCTTGGTTTGCATTGATATCCATTATTGTTCTTTTAAATTTTAATTTAAAAGAACAATAATGATTTTTACAAGGAGGTAAATATGTCGGGATGTTACCCGTCATTTGGGATGGGTAGGAAAGTTGAGCATGGCGGCAAGTTTTCACTTGTTAGCGTCTCTCATTATTATCGCTTGCAACTAACGTCTCAAATGCATGTTTTATTTATACTGGTGAATTTGCATAGGATTTGAAGCGATTCACTAAAGCAGTTCGTTCAATCATGTTAATTATCTTGGAATGAATTAAGAAGATTCATCATACCCAACCATTTTTCATGTGGAATATCACAAGCCATGACAGTCGTTATAATTTCTCCTGCGAAAACCATGTTGTGTGAGCCATACGCCACATGTTTACGGTGAGAGTAATCAAGTGTGAAAGTGTAATGTCTTTTACGGTCATAATATTCAATTCTTCCAGTATTAATCTTAAAATGAGGCTTCTCCAAATAAGTCCCTTTCCTATCCCTAAAACTTATATTGCCTCCAAAAAATTTGTTTTCGTTTTTCATTATCCGAATATTCTTAGGCGTATAGAACGGTGCATCTGAAAAACGTCTACCGTTGGCATAGCCTTCAAAAAAACCGTACCCATAAATGTTAGTGGAAATAGAGAACGAAGAACGTTCTGGTTTATTTTCAATTGAAAAATCTATAAATTTGCTAACAGGAGGAGTGCTCCTGCCCTTTTGTTTTAGTGTGAATTGACTTAGGGTGTTACACTCAAACTCATGCTTTTCAACTGTCTGCGCAAAAGATATCGGGCTTGCAATACCTAAAAGTAAAAAAGAGATTTTAAAAAAACGCATTGTTTGTCCTCCACAATAGTAATTGGCCTTCGTTAACCATCTGAAAGACAATCAAAAAAGGACACATAAAAACATCGATCTTGCCAACCGAACCTGTACTTGTATAGTAAAAATTGCTTTTGTCGGGGATTGAGTTCTCTCCAAGGGTTGATCACCAAAGAAGAAATGCACAGCTAAATTAGCTCGCTAATGACCCAAATAGAAAAGGTTATTGATAGAAAGAAATAACCAAACAGCCCCCGGGTGTAAGAGTTATTCAATTGCAATTTGCAATGCCGAATTGATTTTTACGATGGTACCCCACACTGTGTTTTTTTACATGTCCTAGACTGACAACAAAAATAAAAGGCTCACTGCTGAGCCTTGAGCTCATTAGTTAGTTTCTTTAGATAGACTGAGTACCAGATTTAATATGCAATAAACTAATAGAAAAGGTGACAGCCATTTTATTTGCCATCGAGCGTTTAGTTCATTCCAAGATGCAACCACTATTAACAAGTAAATAATAAAGTATTCTAACATGGGACCTCCAAGCAAGATTAAAAAAGTCATATTATCAGTAAAATTTACTACTCTTCTAATTAGACAGGGCAAATATCGCACCTCTAATTTTTAACGTTCCTCAAGTTCACATAAAGAAAGCTAATGTACACTCTGAATGTTTAGAAAAAGCGGCATGAAGCAATATTCTGAATACACTTGTAAGATGGCCGTATCGATGAACGCTTAATTACTGTAGATTGCGGTGGTCTATACACAAAACATTAACGATTTAAACAGCAAGTATTTGCTGGTTGATACACGGTTATTATTGCCATATGCATATCGATTAAAGCCTTGAATATTACCTTGGCTCAAATGTCCAGTTGTGCCAACCGGATCATTAGAATAAAAACGACCTATGACTGGATCATAGTGTCGTGCCTGCATATACATTCAACGACACTAGCATCCATCTTAACGAACAATAAAATTCAATTAATACAGCATATTAAGATTATAGTTTAATCGTCGAATTTGGAAGAATTGAAAACAACAAAAAGCCCCGCGAGTGCAAACCTTCAGGTAAGCACAGGGCGAGGCTTTGGATTCAAAAGCTAAGCTTTATCTTTCTCATCCTTAAGATGAAGAGCTACACCAGCAACAAACCCTCCAACGATTGAAATCAGAGCTGCTTCCAAGAGTCCCCCCCAAGTCATGTTGCTTAATTCCCCTCTTAAATAACTTTTCACAATAGCTAAAGTAAAAATTACAAGAGCAAAAAACACTGATAGTTTTACTACCTTCTTGATCGATTTATTAACACTCATTTTTTGTACTACTACATGCATCTGAAATTGTTTTCTCGGCAGCCGCGCCAGTAAATTGAGAGCCTATCTCAGAAGCGCCACTGCCAACACCTAATTTATCTAACACTTTATCAGTTAATGCTCCTGCCATTTTACCAACGACCTTTACATGTGGTGCAACACTTTCTACGGCAGACTCGACTGCATTATCCACTATTTGGCCGTGAGACTTTCCATCCATAGAATCATTTACCGCACTAGCACCAGCTGAGGAAACGGCACCTCCAGATACTGCAAACGTACCAGCAACTGCTTTATCTACCGTGCTTCCTACAACTTTTCCACCTACGGTTACCCCAGATTTCGCTAATGATGCCATACCACCTGTAACAGCTCCAGATATACCCATAACTGTAGCTTTAGTTAGGTTATAGCCATTTCCTGCTATCGCTTGACTAGCTAATTCAACTGTGAATCCAATGGCAAAACCTACTAATCCAAACTCACCGTCAGGATCAACATATTTATATGGGTTGTTGTTAGCATAAGTGTACCTGCCAAATCCATGCACTGGGTTACCACGCGCAATATGTCCCATAGCATCAACGGGGTCGTTACTGTAGAAACGCCCGATAACTGGATCATAGTATCGTGCCTGCATATAAAGTAATCGTAATTACGAACTACTGATTTGGGTTTGAAAATCAACCATAAACAGCCTCTTAGAAGTATAGTCGATTGTTTTGCAGTCACAAAAAACACCCAGCGAATTAACGGTGGGTGTCTCTGTTACTTCACTTGATTATCAACCCGATATACTTTGATATCTACTTCCTTCTCAGTCGATTCATAATTTTCAATTTCAACATTATAACCTTGCTCTTCAATAACAAAGCTTTTGCTAATACTCTTTAAATTAGTATTAGAGGTTACTATGCCAAATTTTGTTTCTAGTTTGAGTTTACAGGAGCCAAAAGCATTAATTCTCAGTTGTAATGAGATCGGTGTGTCCAAATCCAATTCAACTCCAAAATACTTTATTCTATAACACCATAATATTGCTCCAATAAAACTCATATATAGCAAAATTTCCACTCCTCCCCAATTAACCTTTGAATACCCAATGGTCAGCGAGAAAATGATACCTAGCGCTATTGAAAGCTTTAAATAATTGAGCCATACGTTGGTTTTAAGTTTCAACCTCGTAGCAGAAATAACTATCAATCTTTTTGTTCCTCTTCTCTAGCTCTAGACGCATCTAATGCAGGTTTTGTAACTGCTGTTTGTATTATTTCTTGGGCTGCGCCTACCACGGTAGCTAATTTGTCAGACGCTCCTATTATTTTAGCGGCTGAACTCATTCCTCCCCCCATAGACGACATCGCTCCTGAGATCATTACTTCTGTCCCATCGATTTGGCTTACATCTCCATCTGCGGCTATCGTTTGGCCTAGTGCATCACCTGATGCTCCTGCGAGACCTGTTTTAGTTGCACCGCCTAAAATATTTCTGGCGACACTTGTTACACTAGACCCCACAAGGCTCCCCCCACCAGTTAAACCTATTAGTACTCCAGTGGCACCCCCAGAAATAGCCGCAGCAGCAAGTTGTTTAAACGACGCGTTTCCTTCTGTTTTAATTAGCGTTGTAGTCACAGACGTGAATGCGCCAATGAATCCACCTAATACGGCAAGAGGAGACTCGCCGTTAGGGTCAGTGTATTTATAAGTATTGTTATTTGCGTATGCATATCGGTTGAAGCCATGCACGTTTCCTTGCTTCAAAAACGTTTGAGCATCAACAGGATCATTCGAATAGAAACGACCAATCACTGGATCATAGTATCGTGCCTGCATATAAATTAATCGTAATCACGATCCACTTTATCTTATCTGAAAATTAAATATATACAGTGGGTTACTAGTATAGCCAAGCATTATGCAGTCAAAGAGAACAGGGACACTTTCTTATTGTTTTGTGAGTGAAATACAAAATGTAGCTATGACGATGGTTACAATAAACAAGTCAACAGTTATGTGGGGTTTCCCTTTTATTATGAATCTAGAATCATCAATTTTTTCTGTGTCACCAATTATCCACCAATTTATAACCGCTAACAAAAAACTTAAAATAACAACCCCTACTGGGCCGTATGGAGTAAACTGTAACAAGTGTATATCAAGTGCCATTGAACACATTAAATAAAAGAGCATATTGAAAATCGATAAGAATAAAATGCTAGAAAAGTGTGTATTGTTATTATTACCTTCAAATTTAATAAAAATAGTTTTAAATCTAAAGTAAATCGCTTTGTAAAAATCTAGAATAACTCTCATTAATACGCCTTAATCGGTTTACTTGACCAATCCCCATCATTTGAAAGGTCAGTTAAAAAGTAAGCCGCACTAGCAGCAGTTCCAAAGGGCCAGATTAATCCTACAGCTCCCATAGCTAGATCGACTGTTGCTTTGAAGCCTGTTACGTTCCCTTCATTGTAATTGTAAACAGAAATAGCTGCACCTCCATAAAACGATAGTTTGCCTGCCCGTAGCATTCCATCTGACAACCTTTCTGCAAATTTTAATCGACCACCAGTTGTGCCATTTCCATTGACAGATGGTCCATAATACTTTCCATTTTTACCCAACCAAACACCATTGCTATTTACAACTGTTGCCGCGGCGATACTCGTCCCATAGCCAACTGTAGTGTTTATATTATTCAAGTTGTTTGTAGCTTTAGATGACTTTACAAATGAGTAACGATCAATTCCGTTATCTGTAACCCCTGTTTTTTGCCAACCACCTGTATCTTGAATTGATGATGATTCACTACTGTCTAAGCAAGCATAAAAGTTTGGGCAGGCCCCCTTTTCTGATGACATACCCGTTGGGTCTATATATTTATACGGATTATTATTTGCGTAAGCATATCGGTTAAAGCTATGTATATCACGGAATCCTATCGGATCATTGCTATAAAACCGACCTATGACTGGATCATAGTATCGTGCCTGCATATAAAGTAATTAAAATTTTTCCAAAAAAAAAGAAACTCCGAGTTATCGAAGTTTCTTTTAATAATTTAGCTTTTTAGACTTATGTTAGCCTTTATTTAGGCTTAGTCCGTGGCTAAAACCGAAACACTTTTGTGCTTGGTTTGATTTATTTTTTCACCGTCAGCTTTGGTTCTAAGCCTTCTGTTAATCTAGCTGCAAGACCTGCATAACGATATCCTTGTAACTTACCGTCGTGCTTTTTCGCTGCTGATTTTAGCTTAGATTTTAACTCAGTAGCTATGCCTCTCAACATTGCAACAAGAGTCGGAGATGATTTAGTCGATGAAATGTCTACTAATAGTTTTGTCACAAAGTAGTCTTGTAACATGATTGTATATTGATCTGACTTAGGGCGACGAGATTTGATGTCACCGAAAATAGTATCAACGTATTTATTAACCGTTTTTACCGGATCCATCACATCTTCGCCAGCCGCTTGTAACTTTATTAGCGAGTCTAGGCGGTGTGCAGCCAATGGACTACCTACTGCTTGTCTAATAATAGAGTTTGCATATTTCTCAAACTTATCCTGACCAATGCGTTTTAGAATTTCTTTGTTATTCCAAAACTCAGGTAACTTAACGCCGTTGTCTATTAAAAACTGAACAGCACGTTCCTGCTTTTTCTTAGGGAAGATTTCAAAGACTTGTTTTTCTTTATGATCTTGAGTTAACTCATTGCGGTACATCACACCACCAACCGCTTTAGCAACGTGGCCAAGCTCTCTAGCGTGTTGTTGAATCACAGTTTTGTATGCGTTGTCTAACTCGTCATAACCCTTGTTTGGTTCAAAGCTAGTAGAGTCGATCAAGTTAGCTATAATACGCTTTTTGTTCTTCTGTCCTAGTCTTGTTGCTTCAACAGGATCATCAC
>Ga0209603_1002380_pt1 | contig 17531 bp, 9 predicted proteins | sample COGITO_mtgs_1206_FD_184812 | JGI IMG/M metagenome (GOLD analysis project Ga0209603, IMG submission 184812) | Pelagic marine microbial communities from North Sea - COGITO_mtgs_120607 (SPAdes) (version 2) | ecosystem: Environmental > Aquatic > Marine > Epipelagic ... | reverse complement strand
TGCTATGCCTTGCAAAGGGTTGTAACCCTCTGTCATTTTCAACAAATTTCTTTTCAAAAGTTGAAAACTTTTCACCAGACTCAATGAATACCTGAAGCAATTCTTCAACGGCTCCTTTGTTGCCTCGCTTCATCTCAAGCTTGGCGTTCTTTGCCAGTTCACAGAGGATGGAGCGCAGATCGTTGAGACTCCCAGATTGCAGTTCAAGTCTGGGAGCGGGGACCACATTGGCAACGCATCTCTTTGGCGTGGTCCACGCTCTATCGAGAGGTTGATCGTTTCTTGTTGGGTCCTCTCTCATGGGAGCGGGGACTCTACTTCCATCCGTTCGGATTGTCCACGCTAAGTCGAGAGGTTGAACGATATCGCTTTGCTCATTTCATAGACCATTTCCGGTAATGATAATCCTCAATCTTTTCTACAAATTCATCCGAAAATTTGTATTTCTTGAACACGTCCGGGTCTCTTTCATTTGAAAACACGAACTCAACTATACTATCCAACCAGGATGAGTAATAATTCCAAGCATTATCGGTGGAAACCTTCTCCGAATTAATTAGAGATTGCAAATTGCCACTACTTCGAATCAATGTCGATCTGAAAATAGCCGGTTGAATCCATATTTTAGGGGATTCTTGGCTTTTTAGGGGGTGCTTAAGCGCGTCTCGCAAATTACACTTTTCTCGTTTGAGTATGTTGATATCTTGAGAAGACCTTGCACCCTGTTTTCCCGCAATCCAATCCTGCCATGCGCGTATATCCGGATTATAAACATCAACTTCCTCTTGATTGAGTTTCTTTCGTCGACTGATTTCATTTTTGACATCCAGTTCCTGAGAATCCAGCATCTTATTCGCATCCATCAAAATCTGCTTAAAACGATTTGTCCATTCAACTTCTTTATCGCTGTGCTCGTCCGATCTTTTTATTCGTCGTGTGAATTCTTTTTCCAATGCATCAGATGCATCTTTGCTGCGAATCTTTTCACCAATTTCTATGTGATATCCAACAATAAATGCGACACTATGTGTGTTTACAGAACCTCTGTAATATTTTTTATACAACGATTTTAATTTATTAGCCCGGGTTACGGCGTTGTTGGATAATAACTTCGGATCGACTTGGCTGTACAATTCACATACCATGAAGAGGTCGCACGCTAAGTGTAGTGGATCCACGCTTAGGCCAGGGCAATTTTTGAGAGAACTTGATGTCCATTTTATGAATGGGTCAGCGGCAGCAAAAGGGTTGAAGGGCAGGTCCCTTCTTGAACGCCCTGAGATCTGTGATTTTTCTCTGGGCCGTCTTTGAGCTACACCGATCCCTGTAAGCACAGGCCCGGTAACCGCTCTTTGGCCCGGTTGCTTTGCTTTAACGTAAACGGTTAAGATGTTTGAATACAAGTCCCAATTCACGGTGTAAATCGAATCGAAATTTTCAAAATTACTTTCTCCGTTCGGCTCGTAGGATAGAGAGATATCAGTATCGATCTGACTGGGAGTTATTTTCGCAAATTTATCGGTATGCGCGTCTGCTGGCATATCGGTTTTCTCTTTCAACCAATTAAACACCCCCTGCATCTTGAATGTCCAAACAAATGCTTCCCTTTGAACCAGTAAAATCTCTTGAAAAGTATCAGCAAAATCATAGACGGCAAGAATCTCTTCAATCTCACTGAGTTCCATTCGTTCAAGTAAATCGCCTATACATGATATCAGTGATTCGAATTTTGTTTGGATCCCGTGTCGTTCAAGCATTAGAAGAAGAATCAATACATGCCCCCTATCATGTGCTTCAGGACCATCAATTGCATATTGCGGCCAAGAGGATTTGCCGAGAAGTATATTCGAAAATACTGTACTTTTGTTTCCGAGCGTTTCTAAAACAGTCGATTGGGTGAATATTTGTGCTTTGCTACAAATCAAATCAAACTTTATTTTTTGATGATTTGTCGCATCCGAAATTTGAATAAGATCCAGTATGTCATTTCCATCAATTGTGTCCCATGTAATTTTATGAGCGAGATTAAACAATTTCAATTCTACGCTTGCGCAGAGTTCCTGATTATCTCCCCCGCTACGCAAATACTGGCTTAAACGGTAAACTCCATCGCGAAAACCAACGTGATTTGGATTACTTTCTTCCATCCACTGCTGTAAGCTTGTGTGGTAATTGATGGGCTTTTCATCTGTAACATCAAGTTCATCAGACTGCTCCTCAGTCATGGAATTGTCTTCTAGAGTGCTTGCAAGGTACTTTCTTGCGCTGCTGGTTAGAATAAGTTCCCCTTCACCACTTTTCTCGTCAATAAATTCACGATGAGATTTGATTTGGCGAATCGAAATCTCAAGTTCCTTAATCGGTTCATTCAATTTTGGGTGTGCTTTTTGGAACTTAGAGATTAGATCGGCAAGGGAAGTCGCCTCATTAGAATATAATAGGATTCTTAACACTGATAAAGTGTGTTTGTATTGTTTAATGTTGTTGTAGGCATGCTCGAGCATCCAATGAACTACGTTTTCATGCCATTCCCAAAACTTGAATGTCGGGTCGTCTATAATATGAACCAACACATCTGTGACTTGGGTTTTCCCTTCTGTTTTCTTTATGAGCTCGCTATTCACCAAGAGATTGGCCAAGTAGCGCAAATAGAGTGGATGGCGGAGATTTCTTTCAAGAACTTCAGGATTTTTGTCGTGACTCTTTTTCACATCTCTCAAAATTTTGTCGATTAAATCAGGCCCAGATATCTGGCCAAGCTGTGACTCCTTTTGGCCGATTATATAGGCGTCCCTCAGCTGGTGGAGCAAGTTTGTACGTGCCTTGCCACCATTGATGTCAATTTCATATTGGTATCGGACGTAAAGCATTTCCAGAGCTTTCTTTTTGTTGAAGCGATCAAGCTCGACTGATTTGGCTCCATAGGTTTGAGTCCTTCTGCTTGTAATTACAAATCGAGACTTGCATTGTTTTGGCAATCGGCTGAAGAATTTTTTGTATCTCGGAATATCCTGGTCTGACACATCTTCAAAATTATCTAAGAGGACAAAAATCTCTTTTTGTGTGAACAATTCTATAATGCGCTCTTCAAGGTCTGACATTTTGAGGTTAAATGTTCCTTGAATTTCTTGAATAAAATCATCATAATTCAAGTTGTTTACATAATCGCCACCGCCTTTTTTCCAATTTCTTGGATCTGATTTCTGAGGTTTATCATACTCCGCACGTTGTTCACCTTGGGCGGTGCTTTTGGCAGAATAATAGATGTAATATTGGTATCTTTTTGGGCGGTACTTCAGATTACCATCGATGCTACGAGAGATGTATTCTCTTGCTAATTTTGTTTTCCCAAGTCCACCTAATCCATTGATTTCAACCATGAAAGATGCCGATTCCTCTCTCAAGAGGAAATCGAGCCAGTTGATAGCCATCGGTTCTGATGACTCACCTTGGAAATCCTGTATATGCTCCACTTCGATATATTTGTCCCATTTATTTGCTCCTAAAGCACGCTTAATCATATCCGGTTCATTGAATGTTAGAGATCTTTCTGTATATCTTCGAAGTTGCGTCTCAACGTATCCTCGATCAATCAATTCCTTTGAACCATCGGCAACATATTCCAGAACTTGGAGGCCTGTAATGAATATTTGAGAAATCTGTTCGAATGTGAGGGGGACAATTCTGTTATGGAGGTCTTTCCAAGTGATTCTCTGTTCTCTATCATGGTACTCTAGGTATGTATCTGGAATGTGACCTGCAGTATTTCGTAAAGTTCTGCATTTCTTAACAAATTTGCATAATTCGGATTTAGTGAGGGGGAATTTCCCATTATGTATCCTAAATAGTTCTTCCGGGGGGTTTTCAATATCATCCATTGTGCGGACTTTTAGGTCAAATTTTTCATCAATAGGGCGGTTTTTGGTACACTCTCTTTGGATTGCTGTATACAACTTTTTGACGTCTGTTAGTGATTTCAAATATGCAGATACCTGTTGATCTTCAACTAAATTATTGTACGAATCCCTTTCGTTTCCAAGAGTTATTCTGTATTTTTCAAAATCATCAATTTTTACGTTATTCCGTTTCATGAACTCTCGAATTTTCAAACTCCCTGCGTCGAACAGGTCATGAATTTTCGCCAGATTTCGAATATGTGGTTCAACCCATCTAGGCTGTTCAGATGGTGCGTCTTCCCTCATTGTTATTCTCACAACTCCTTTGTTTATACACTTATTGAGGTCGAGTTTCATCCAATGATTTCGGATGCCATTCGCAGGAATTTGCTCGACTTTCCACCAAAACCAGTGAATTGAATGGCTTCATTGTGAATCGAGTACTCTTCTGTTGGCGAATCCTCTAACCACGTCTCTTCCATGCTGGGGTCGTACCGCTGAGTGATATAGTGCAACTCCTGATTGCTTGAACCGCGCCAAAGAAGTGCTTGATCGCGCAGTTTAGCGATGTATGGGCCCGTGGAAAGCATGTCCGAATGTTGAATCAATTCCCGAACACTCTTCTCCTCACTTTGGAGAAGAGTTTGGTATTCATGTCCTGAAAAGATAAACACCGTCAATTCAGGTCGAACCCGTTTCATTTGGCCGATGATGTCGACCAATGCAGCGGCTTGTTCGAATGGTTCACCACCACTGATTGTGATGCCATCGATGTCTGGTATGGATCGAATCCATTCCACAACTTCAGAAGGTTCCACAAGAGAATTGCTCGAGTGAGGATGTGTTGGTGCGCTGTAGCAACCAGCACAACCAATGGTGCAACCTTGTACCCATATCACTGCGCGAACACCGGGGCCATTGGCGCGACTCCGACTCATGGTCGAAGATACATTCAGCAACAACCCAGTCATGCCCTCACTCCTCTAAATTGAACACTGAATTACCTTTGCCATCGCCACTCACACGTAATTTCAGACGTCGAGTTTTCAGTTGGTGGAGATGATCAAACAGGTAGAGGCTCATTGGATTGACGAGTTTCTGTTCGATGATGTTGATCAGCCCTCGCCCTCCATGCCCAACCTTGCCCGCACCCACAAGTTCTTGCACATGTGCTTCGTCAAGGATAAGCTCAAGATTGAATTGGTCCAGCAAATGTTCCCTGATGCCGTTCAATTTTCCGGACATAATAGCAGAGCGAATACTCGGATCATTGATGAAATCGAACACAATGATGTTGTCACCAAATCGATTCAATAATTCTGGACGCCCAAGTGTGTCGTTGAAGTGTCCTTGAACCGCTTGTTGGAAATGCATTTTTGTGGCTTCCATGCTTGAGGTTGGATCAGCTTCACTTGCTCCGATGTTCGAAGTAAAGACGATGACCGTTTCTGAAAAGTGCACGGTCTGTCCACGCCCGTCTGTTAACCGGCCATCTTCCAAGATTTGCAAGAATTTGTCCAACACTCGCGGATGTGCTTTCTCAATTTCATCAAACAGAAGAACAGAGAATGGCTTTTCAGCCACTGCGTTGGTTAACTGGCCCCCCTCTTCAAAGCCTACATAACCGGGCGGAGCACCAATCAACCGTTGATCGGCATGCTCCTGACTAAATTCAGACATATCAAAACGAATGCAATTATTTTCATCACCAAAGATGAATTCGGCGATCGATTTAGCAAGTTCTGTTTTTCCGACACCCGTCGGTCCAACAAAGAACAGGGTGCCTTTGGGCTTCGTCATTTGTCGAGAATGCTGAACTCCAGCGAGGCCTAGGAAGGCACGTATGATCATGGTAACCACTCGATCGACTGCTTCATCTTGTCCCTTGACTCGTTGGCGAATGATTTCTCCTGCCTGTGCCACGCGATCTTGGTCGAGTTGTGTCCAAGGCGATTCCTTTTCTCCAAAGCGGTAGAGGTTCACCAAATCCTCAACGGGAAGTTCAGTTTGGCTTTGACGGGATAATGCGGCCAGGTTTCGCATGTCGACAAGAGACATGCCGTCGGTCATTTCTGCCAAATGATGGAGTGAATCACGCCCATCCTGCCCGGTTTTTAGGATGAAATCTTGGCGCAGATTTTCCACTGCCTTCCTTCGTTGAAGAAGATCTGGTGAAGGGACATTGACAATGCGTATGCGATCATCGTGATTGTAAAAGCGAGGTGGCAGCGTGCCCAGTGTCGGCGTTATGATGACCAGTAAACCCGTTGAAGTGTTGAGGGCAGAACCTCGAAGTTGGCTGCTTGGTTGTTCAGATATCGCTTTTCCAAGTTTTGTCAGATGGCCTCGTTCGTCCATATCTTGCTGATTGGCTGTTGTGAGCAAATGCTCTCCCCAATCGACCACAAACATTGGCCGTTGAGCTGAAGAGGTCGTCAAGACTTGGCGCATTGCATCAAAGGCAAATGCAGGGTCACGGTATGCAGCAGGGGCGTTGACACATCCTCCAATCGTTCCAGGGGCTTCGTCCAATGTCGAGTCGCCTAGATCGTATTCGTCCCCTTCTTCAGAAGGTGCATTTTGTTCCATCATGTCGGTGAACAGCGTCAAATGGCTCTGCTTTGGAAACCTAAGGCCATCGATGGCATCCCATGTTCCTTGAAGCGAGAATCGGTCGGAAAGGGTATCGACCACAAGCTCGGACAATCGGAGTTGATTTCCATTGGTCGAGGGCCACAAATCACGTACATTTCCATACAAAATTAAGCATCGGCGAAAGCCAGATTCACGTTCAATTGTTCGTATCCATTCCATTTCATTCATGATTGTCCACCACCCATCGTGCGAGTGTTGCCACCGCTCGGGAATCCTTTGCTGCCTTTGGAAATCTTGTCTGGATTTTTCCAGTTGTGTTGCACTGGGCCAGTTGCGATGTTGAAATTTGCTTCTAATATTCCAAGCACTTCATCCAGATGATCAGCGCATTTCCGTTCCAAGAAACCATTCATATCAAATTCCATTTCCCCATCCAAATTCACTTCAAATCGAATGCTTCGGTTCGAAGGAAGTTGGCCGATCATCACCACGCCACCGGTTTCTTTGTCGATGGTTGGTTTGCCAACAGCGAATCCAAGATCACGCATTGTTTTCATTAGCGCCGTGATGATTTCTCGACGCAATTTTTCATCCACTGCTTGCTTCATGTCTTGTTCATGAATCTCAAGAGCCGACTGGCGAAGTTCTGCAATTTGCTGCTGCAGGCCTGTGATTTGTCCTTTTTGAACTGTGGTTGAGAGATCTTTTGTCCTTCGAATAAGCGTATTGACTTGGTCAAGAGCTTCTGTTCGCTCGATGTCTTCGAGGCGCGCTTCCAGTTCGAGTTTGAGCCCAATGACTGCAGATTCTGCCATCCATTGTTCACGTTGCGAAGCGTCTTGACGTTGATTCGATGTTTCTGACAAACTCGATAATTTTACATGTTGCACATTCAATTCATTGAAGACTGAGTCAATGTTGCCGGAGGCTGGTGTGTTTTTGGCTTTGTTCACCACAGCCATGATTTCAGTGATTTCTTCTTGTACCCATGCGGCAGTTCCGCTTTCTGCAAGTGTTCGCTGCGTTCGCTCAATGGCTTGTGCAAGAGCAGTGGTTTGTTGCTTTACTTTCCGCCGCCTGCTTTCTTCTTGCTTTCGCTCAAGCTCTCGCCTTCGTGCTTCAATTTGCGCTTGTGTCATACCTCGTGAACTCATTTCTTCTTCCCTCCTTTGCCTTTCTTTGCTTTCTTTCCAGACTGTGTCTTGGCTTGTGATTTCGCTTCTTGATCTTTCTTTGCACGTTCAATCTTGCGTTCAAGATTCTTCTGCATTGCCTGGAGTTTAGTCTTGAACCGCGTTAACTTGGTGGTCTTGAGCGTCTTGTTTGCCATTTTCTCAAGCCATGCCAGCATGTGTTCTTCTGTGCCTTGCTTTAGCAGCCGAGTGCACCGTTCTGACAACCAATTTTCGAGTGTTGAAAGCACACGATCCCATTCAGGATGTGTTGAAATGAAACGATCGAGCTCCTCAATTCCAGATTCAATTGACGTTAGGGAGAACTCTTTTCCAAACCAATGTTCAAGCGCAGTTTTGAGTAATTTTTCGGTGTTTGTTTTCCCCATTCGAGTTAACGCTTCTTTGTTCGCTTTACCCAATCCGTCAAGCTCAACACTGAAATCGCTGTGTTCGATGGTTCGCTTCCAACGTATGATTGCATTCGTGGGGGAGATTATTTCGAGGGTTTCACCTGCATGATTCGCTTCCTCGAGGAGGGCTTCGAGTGTGGATTGTATTGGGACTTGCTTTAGGAGGGCCTCTGCGATGTTCTTCGCATCTTTCTCAAGACCGTGCTTGGAAAGTTTCTTGCCTGCTTCAATTACTTCGGAAGGAATTGCGTATTGCATCGGAGCCTCAAGTGATTGCGCCCATCCTGATGCTGCATCTTTGAGAATCTTTTCTTTGATTGAATTCCCCGTAAGTCCACATTTGAGATCAGTGATGTTTTGGAGAGTTTCTGCCACATCAAAAGGAATTTCAGTGTAGGTGATTGGAAGGCGAGTTTGTAGGCTATCAACCCACAAGGCCTGATTGAATTTGTGTTCCTTTCCAAAGCTTCGAGCCAAGTCGTGACACTGCTTGAGGTATTGATTGATTCCTTCGATTGAAAAATTCCATGAAAAGTTCTGGTATTCGTCTTTTGTTGCCCACCGGGGGTCATCAATTGGGTCAGTCAAGGTGGCCATCAATCGCATCGTCTTGATGGCTTCTAAAGTGTGTGATAAATCTGCATCCATGTCATGCTCGTGAGTGAGCATGTTCCTTCCCGCCTTTGTCTTTTTCAATTCAGCATGGAGTTTTTCGTCAATGACGTCAATCTTGCGTAAATCATTCAGCATGCCTGCGAGATCGGAAACCTGTCGACGGTTTCCGATAATGAGGTCCTTGACAATCAGTTCCGTATGGCGGTTGACTTCGAACCTTGTCATTGTGCAATTTCCGATTAATGTGTCCTCTAAATTGGCCATTTCTTCCCATGGAATCGCCTGTTTTCGTTGACGAACAGCAGTCCACAGTGTGAAAAGATCGCTGTTCTTCTCTGAGGAAGATGTCTCGACAGCGACAGCATGGATTGAGCGCTCGATGGTTGCCCAACAATCCGCCTTTTCATAAGGTGAGATTTGGCAGTTATCAACAATTTCAAGAAGCCCTTTAATGCCTTGATTTGAGTTCAAGCAAGTGGATGCATATCGATCTACGAAGGCCTTTACTGCAGTGTGCATATAGCCTAAACCGACGGGTCCAACAGCCAAACTTAGCTTAGATTGGATGTTCTTCAAATCACTGAGTATCTCCTCCGTCTTGGTAGATTTGATTCCTGAAATCATGGCTTGAATCCATTGATCCAAGTCCGCAAGAGCATTCGTCATGAGGAAAAGGTGTTCTGGACTCAGCAATGTTCGAAGGTATTCATCCACCTCGGCCACGGTTTTCTCGCCCTGCTCCTTTGAGTGACAAAGGACTGGAAGGCGTAACTCTTTTTGAGAATCGAAGGGAATGCTGATGAAACCGGTTTCAAAGAATCCAGTGCCCATGGCAATTGTTCCAGGCGCCATAATATTGTTTGAAGGGATGGTGAAACTCGGGAGCATGGAATCATCAGCCTGTTGGAATTTGTAATTTTTCTTAAGTTGTTTAGACAAGCACACCATCGTTCGAGAAGTCAGGAGATTATCAAGCGATGTAAGAGGCATGTCGATGAGACGTGTCATCTGTTCGTGCTCATGAACCACCAGAATACCTTGTTGGGTCCTTTCTTGCGCTACCATTCGGTCGAGGCGAACCAATGGACTGGCATTATTCACCGGAATTTCCTCCATTTGCTTCGATACCTGCGGCAATAATTTTGCAAGATGCTTAAGCAAACTTGGATGCTGTGAATTGAGTTGTTGCAAATGGCTCTCAATCCAACGGATCCTCGGAATGTGCTCACGTTGAAGGTGAACTAGCCATTCTTGCTTTTGATCTTCGTGTCCTACGGTAAGGGTAAAGTGGAGTGGCAAGTTGACTTCTCGATTTTCATGTGGGCTTTCCAAGACTTCGATTGTATTGATCTCAACCACTTCATTCGTATGGAGTGAAGACAGAACCCGCTCGATCTCACCTCGTGTGGGCTCGACTTGGGACCACTTGCCCTTTGGTTTGTTTTGCCATAAAGTTCCACCCTTTCCTGGCCAGCCTCCTTCGATTGCATCGTGCTCAAGTGCATTACCACCAATGATGTAAACCTCGCCAGTCGTCATGCATCGTACAAATGAATAGATTTTCATCTCTGTTGGTTCCTTCAAGTACTTGTTCACAAGCGCCTCTTTGCCCAAGGCATTCACTTCAAATTTCATTCGAGTGAATCGATCCTCATCCTTCGTTTCAGTTGTTTGGTTGAGTTGATCAATTTGCTGTTGTAAAACGCTTCGTTTGCGCTTCAGTTCATCCAATTCCTCCTCATTGCCCCCGTCAACGGCCAATCGTTCCAAGACATCTTTGAGCTCTTTGTTGAGCGCTAAAATGCTATCATCGTTTGGATTTTTTGAATCCGGTTCCTCAACAGAATCAATGGTGTTACAAAGTTTGAGTGTCCTCAAGGTGGAATCAACCAAGAGCGGATCCAACCCAAATTGATTGATGATGTCCCTTGCCGTACACTCGGGAATAGCGTTGAAAGCCTTGAGGATGTAATGCTCTAAGAGCGTTAATGAACGCTGCCTTGCGTGTGTGACTTCCACTGGGTACACTTGCATGAGCCAATGCCCGTCGACGGTGTGAATTGTCGATTTGCCTGGCAATTGCATTGCATCGGACATGGCTTTGAGTCCAGATTCAGAGCAAGTTGCGGCCATCCAGCATCCCCCCTCGTATTGTGTTCCTCATTAAATCCTGATAATAACGGGGTCGTTCAACGTCTCCATTATCGCGCTTGATCTTGACGTTCACTCCATTCCAAGCCCAGCGATTACCGAGCACGACAAGCAGGTTCTGAGCCCTTGAAAATGCTACATTGACGCGATTTGGAGATTTGGCGAAACCAGTGTATGGCGCTACGATCCTCAATTGGTTCTGGTTTGCGGATTTGTTGACAAACACATTGTCATAACTAATCTTCGGATCATCTAACAACCTCTTCAATTTCCTGGCCTGGTCCTCATTTATTGGTTCAGAGCGGACCATACTTACGATGACAATCGGGCTTTCAGCACCTTGGAAACGGTCGACTGTGTCCACTCGAATGTTGAGGTGCTCCCAACGTTTTTCGGTTGTGTTTGAGGCACCTGCAAAGGCTTTTGAGTTGAATTGACTCTTCTGACCTGCATAGAATGTGATGAATGCGACAGGCAGGGTGCCGTCGTGATTTACATGGCGAAGGTGCGGGTGGCTCGCCCACTCTTCCATTGGGTGGGCTTTCTTCCATTCACCAACTTGTTCATTCAGCTCATCAAAGATGTACTCTGCTAGGGCAACTTCCCGCTCGTTCACGTAGGTGTATCCCCTTTTCTTTTCAGCACAATAGGTGTTGTTCCGGGTCAATGATGAATCGATCCAATACATGTGCCGTCGAGGGTGAATTAACTCCGATCCTTTATTTTCAAGCCCATAATCATCTTTCTTCCGGATTAACAAGCCGTGTTGTTTGTTGGCCGTTTGTGCCTCAGAATCGAGCCCACATTCTAGTTTTCCTTCATAGAATGGATTGATGGCTCGCATGATTTGTTCGTGCATCCTGTATTGGATGTTCAGACTCGATTTCAAGGAGGAGTCAGCTTCAAGGAAGTGCCGTTCGAACAGGGCTGTGGTCACCATGTCCCTAAATCGCCCCTTTCCTTCATCATCATACGTATCATCATCCTCCGAAGTTTTCTTTTTCGGATCGTTGAATTCAGGAGCAAGTTGCCGATGATCGCCTACCCAGATCACCTTTCGACCGAGTAAACTTGCTAGAATAATTTCGGGAGGAGTCGCCTTGCTGATTTCATCAATAATGACGACATCAAATGGATCACTGGCGTGCTCGCTGAACCAATGCCAACTACCAGATTGGGCTGTGGTCACACCATGGACATTCACGAGGTTAAGATAGAGCGACTTAAGGTCCTCGATGGATGAGTCAGAAGTTTCCTTGAGCGCCTTAATCCAATCGTTACGAAGATCAATCCAACGTTCTTCATTCCGGTACTGTGTTTGATGTTCTTTCTGCCATGCTTTCCCTGAAGCTAAGATTTGTTTGACTGACTTTACTTCCAGAGATGAATCGACAGATATGGGATTGATTTCGGTAAACTTTACTTCCTCAGGAAGCGGTTGGAGGAGGTCATTGTAGGCTAAATTGAGATCATTGATTTTTCGAGATGTGATTGACATCTTTTCATTCACTTCGCTCAATTGATTGTCGTGTTGTTGGTTCAATCCCGACATCTTGGTTCCATTCGATGTTTCTTCACTGCGCAATCGAAGCTGTTCTCCAAATGTCATTTTGAGTTCATCCAACGAGGGTAATTCATCCTCTATTGTGGAGAGTTGTTCTTCAAATTCACCTAGAAGTTGCTCGACAACTTGTTCGATGTCAGCGGGAGGCTTGAGAGAGGAGGCTAAAACGTTCAACCCAGCATGGTCGAGATTTCGGCCCAAGCGAGCTATTTCTTTGCTTGTCGAAGCCCACCCGATGTTTGCTTCTTCGCTTTGGTTTTGTTCCAGTTGTTCGAGTTCTTCTTTGAGAGCCTTGGCTTTATCGAAGTCCAAATCTGCAGCGGCAGTGTTCATTTCTTGTCGCAACTTTGCTTGAGCAGGGTCGACCTCTCCCCCGTCCTCAAAATTGTTTAACACGGCAAGGCACTCAAGCAGAACCGGAGCCATTTTTTGACGGCCGTTGAGGGCGTTAATCTGCTTCAAATCCTTCACAAGTTCGGTATTATCTTTCAGCCGACTCAAGTCGATTGCCCTCCAATCCTCTCGCTCAATCAACGATATCGATTGCATTAGAATGGCCCTTTGTTCTTCTTCAGATTGAATCTGTGAATGAGCAGCCGAACGGTCACGAATCAGCGTCTCTCGTTGTTGTTTCAATTCTTCCAGTGTTGCTTTGTTTGCCTCCATTTGAGCGGAGATATCTGAACTGTTTGTATTGAATTCATCAATGGCTTGCCAAGATGAACGGAGCGTTAAGGCTTCTTTCTGCGCAATCTGACATTCATTTTGTATTGATGGGAGAAAGAAAGATTGAACCACGTTGTCTTCCAAGAATGGTTTCGATTCAGGGTCAGGATCGATCGCCGCAAATTTACCCAGCCAGCGAATCGGCCGGACATTGGTTTTGTGACCAAGGCGGCCCAACGCATTATCAACAGCTAAGTTGGTCTGGCTTGCCACCATGACTCGTCCGCCTTCCTGCGTGATCTGATTGACCAATTCGGCGATGACGGTTGTTTTTCCCGTCCCTGGTGGCCCTTGTATGAAGTACACATCAGGTGCTGCAAGCGCAGAGCGAACCGCCCATTCCTGTCGTTCATTGAGTCGGTCGACGAGTGGATGCTTCAATGCAGGGGGCTCCAACGGTCCAGAGGTGGCTTTGGAAATGTCAAAGATCCATTTGTGTATGTTCGAAGGGGCTTCCATATCTCGTAGCCTCTCCAACCCCTTTCGCTCGCGGCCAAGGGTTCCATAATCATCAGAGGTATCATTTGCTAATGTTTGCCCGATCAGTGAACCAACTTGTTCGATTGAAAAGTTATCCCAAGGTCGGAGGCTTACTGAAACGAAGTTGCTCCCTTTCGATTTGCCCTTTCCTTTTTTGTTAGAATGATTGCGCCTCCTTGTGACAAAACCGAGTTTAATTTTTTCATCGAAAGCTTCGATTGCTTCATCAGATGCAGTTTCTACATCGCCCTCTTGCGGGCTTGGAATCAGATACGCAACCGGGCCTTTATGAGGTGGTAATCGCTTAATCAATTCCAAAGAGCGGCCGGTCGACTTTAGATTGACTGAGAGGGTGAGAGGATCATCATTAACCACTTCAGCCGACACAATCTCCCCAGTCCATGCGTTTTCGTTGAGCATGTGTTCGTACCAATCGAGATAAGCAAACCAATCTTCAAGTTCCTTTCCAGTCTCCATAACCTGTGATTTTAAGGTTCGCAACCTATTGAGAAAATCACTTTGTGCAGCAACCCATCCACTTGCGGAAAAAGCATCTTGTTCATCAAAAGCGACAGTAGCGACAAGATCAGTTGGTTCAACATGTGAAATCCGTTCACTTCGGAAATTGAACACTCGAATCGCACCAGCCTCAGTGAGGTAAAACAGGGCACAGGGCAGTTCTCCATTGCGTCCCTGAAGGTTCATGCCCAAGGCATCTTCTGGGTGAGGGAACATCATGAACATTGGGCCATCCCGCCCATCCAAAGTCCGCCGTATGACGTGGCGAGTGGCATGGGGCGCTATCCATCGTTCGAGGACTTCCATCGTAAATTGTTGCCAGCGGGCCCTTGTCAGTGAATCAACCTGCCTCGACTCGTATGGTGCCTCACCAAGATCCAAAAGTTCGAAATTCTTTGCCACCCAATCTGTCATTCCACGCGTGGCTTTACGGTTTTCAACCTCTTCCCGCCCTATGAAGCTTTCACTGGTGTAGATCGAAATTGTTTGGCTGGATGAGTACGTGGATGCCATGCGATCACCGGTATTCTTTGCCTTGATTCGTGTCGGATACAAAGTCTTCCCCGTCATTGCTTGGCCCCCTTGATGAGTTTCCGAGTTCGCTTCGCCAATGATTTGAGTGTAACTCCAGATTCTTTGGGATCTTTTGGTGCCTTTGGACCGCCATAACTTGCAAGAAAACCATCTGGATGGATGAACCATTGTTCATTGAGCGATGACTGCAGGTCTGCAACAGAGATCCCACATTTTTGAGCCCCCCGGGACAAGATTACGGCCATGCCATCTTTTCCTTCTCGAACGACTGCTTTCGCGCCTCGCTGAAATAACTGCTTTGCCGGTACATGGTCATCTGGTCCAAGGACAGCAACTCCGCCTTGAATCTGGATTTTAGAAGCCTGGGTTTTCTGGCGTTCCCGTCGTTGGATGAATTTGAGCTTTCCATGCAATAATTCACCCGCCCGACTCACAATTGTTCGGTCATCAAGTCCAATACTGCGCCATGCAGAGACCATGTCGGCGAGCACTACAGCATCATGGCAATGCTTGGCTTGATCGGTGAGATTCAACTGCTTGGCCCAAGGCTTCAGCACCTTGTAGAACGAAGGGTTCGATTGTTTCAATGAGGATACAATCAGTCCGAATGAACTCCCGGCCCCTAGGCCTTTCACAGCACTTGATCCATTCATCAAATCAACAGCAATCACTTCCGGTTGAGAGATGGTTGAGTCTGCACGAACAAAAACAACCACAGCATTTCGCTTGATGACTCGCAAGAGCGCTGCCGAAAAGGCAGCATCAGCGTCCACCTGCTGATGGGTCGCAATAATCAGTGGGTCATCTCGGTTCAGCCAAGTTTGGAGGATGATTGTCTCATCCTTGGCGGTCTTCTTGGTTAGCGTGGGGTTTTGTTCCATACCTCTGATCAAATCGGTTCAGGTACATGAGGATAGAATTAGAAAATTACAAAATTCAAGCACATTCAACCCAAGATTGTTCGATTTTGAGGTTACTTTATCGAAAATTCAAGATGTTGTACTTCCCTTCCAGCGCTGATATGCCAAATCGCCTGTCGTGGTGGTGGTGTAGGTAGATCCATCACCTTTCGTCAGTAACCCATGCTTAACCATCGGCTTCAACTGTGCATATACCGCCTTGTCCGTCGTCAAACTTTTTTTGACGATGGCCTCGACCCGTAGCGGCGTTGGGGATTTTTTGAGCAATTCGTATATCTTGACTTTTGTGGGGCTTTTTCTCAATAAGTGAACAGCAGGGCCAAGTTGTTCAAACAGTGGAATGTCGACCACAAGTTTGTTCGGCGTCGACCGTAATTCAGGGTGCTTATCACCTGGGAGAGTATAGTACACCTCCATAAGATGGGTTGCAGCGGAAAATGCCATTCCAATGGCCATAAGGTTCGTCCCACCAGTGACACTTACGTGCCATTTTATTTCCCGGTGAGGAAATTCTTGAATCGTGGCTTCAATGATTTGGTCAAAAGCCGCCATCACATCTTGAATGGTGTTTGCTAACCATGGTTCTTCGATCGGTACCTTCCTCACATCAGGTGGCCCATCTGGTCCACAATTGGTACTCCAAGCATGAAGTAAATTTTGTTCAACTCGCTGGATGGAGTCTTCCATACTCGTAAACGCGAAGATGATTTCAGGTCTCCACTTGTCAAGCGGTGCCAAGATAATATCGACAGTTGAACCCAAAGGAGTCAACAAAATGTGAAGCGGGGGCAACTTCGTCTTGGCCATTGTGTTGTCATATTGCTTCTAATCTTCAAACCACCGGGTCAAGTAAGTCCATGCTCATGAACAAAAGTGTGGTTATGTAGAACTTATTCACCAATGCTTTGATAGATTCCACTATGGAACTGGTAGGCGTCCTTGTGCTTGAGAAACGACATCTCCGGCGCACCTTCTGGGCGTCCTTCAGGTGTTAAATCGAACATGAAGTTGTACTGCACGAATTCGAGCAATGCAGAGCCGAACACCGAATATGTGTGATAGACTTGACCGTCTGCATCCCGCTTGAAGATCGAAATACCCGGCAAGTTTTCCGGTCATGCTTCGCCACCTGGCCACGGCTTGACGTAATCGTACATGCCTTCTGCACCTGCCAATCCGCCGCCCTTGGTGACGCCAATGTCCTCCGGAAAGGTGTTGCCACTTGCAGAGTAAACATCCCAAATCCAGTTGTTGGATTCGATGGATGGGATGAGTGTTTCATATTCGCCCTTCGCGATGATGGCGAAGGTCATCAGGCCGCTTGCTTGGACGTGCAATTTGAGGGATTGAAACTGGTCGAGCAATGAGGTGCATCGAGGGCACGCACGGTCTTTTCCAGTGCTGTACATAAGATGGTAGACGAACAATGTATCCGCTTCACCAAACAGATCGCCGAGGCTCTTTTGGCCGAGTGGTCCACCGTCGAAGATGTAGTCTTGATCGATTTTTGGCCACGGAAGGGCCTGACGCTTTTTGGCAAGAGCGATGGTGGCTGTTTTGTGTTCTGCTTCAAGTTGCATGAAAACGACACGGGCCTCTACCCATTCTGCATCCGATACAACGTTCTCTGAACTCATAACCTCGTGTCAAGGCCCGGCAAGGTAACGCTTTTTCCGGCTGGTGGTTTGATTTCGTGATAGAATACTCAAGCAGAAATACTACTGTCCAAACCCAGTGCCATGAAGAAGCCTCAATTTTCAGGCATGACTGAAGAAAAGAGGGCCTTTTTCATTTCGATGGGCGTCCTTGTGTTCCTGGCTTGTATGTACGGAATCCTTGGTTCCACTCGGTGGGCTGTTGATCCAATTCAATCGGCCACAAACTTCTGCGAAGGCATTTCAGATGGCCTTGTCAAAGAACCGATGAACGCCCTTTCGAACCTCACC
>Ga0209603_1002379_pt1 | contig 17532 bp, 39 predicted proteins | sample COGITO_mtgs_1206_FD_184812 | JGI IMG/M metagenome (GOLD analysis project Ga0209603, IMG submission 184812) | Pelagic marine microbial communities from North Sea - COGITO_mtgs_120607 (SPAdes) (version 2) | ecosystem: Environmental > Aquatic > Marine > Epipelagic ... | reverse complement strand
CAGAATTCTTTTATCAAATGATAAAAATCGGAAAGATTGTTCATATTAGCGTTTTTAAAATTTACAATTTATTCATTGCTTGTTCCCTTCTTCTGTTCGCGCCATCTATCTTGTCTTTCTGAGCTAAATAAGACATCTCTGGCAGTACAGTAGACATTTTAAGCATATATATTTCATCGTATCTAGTGATGTCCTCCTTGGCTAGTGTCCTTACTATTGAATACCAATACCACTGCTGACGAAAGAGGTTTTCTGAGGTTCTTTCTTCTTCTTGCTCTTCCTCTACCTCTTCTTCCTCTTCATCCTTAACTTCGTAGAAGACTCCAGCGAATTGCTTAAACAAAACATAATCTCTATCGTCCAGGTACTTGTTTATGGCATTGTAGATGTCTTGAACGGGTGAGGACATTATCATCTTTTCGTTTTCTATCTCATCCTCTGGATTTTCATTGTCAAACTCCTTGTGGTGTTTAGGTCTGAGAATTAGTTTAGCGAATGTCAAGTCCCTTTCGTAATCCCTAGCAAACTTCGTCTTTCCTGTGACTATCTGCTCAAGCATAATAAACTGACCCAACACACACTCGTTTACGTTATCCGTTACTGAAAAAGTGTTTTTTATGTAGTCAGATAATTCACTTCTGTTTTCTATAGGGTAAGTAGTCTCAATATCCCTGCTTATTTCAAGCTTCTCTAAAGCGTTTAAATTCTCTAGATATCCTGAGCTACCATTTAATCCCCCAATGTCCTTAGAAAGCTCTATATGGGTCTTAAAATCTATCATAGAAACATAGTTACACCCCCGTCTTGTTCCTCAAAGGCACAATACGCTGCAATTGCCAAGCTCATCACCATATCATCGTGCTTGCCCTCAGTATTTGAGAATTGCAAGTTTCCCGTGATAGGATTGCGCTTACTCTTGAAGTCGTACAGCTCCTTTACGAGCAGTGTGTCGTTTGGTATTTTAATTAGTTTGTCCTCGAATAATTTTATCAAGTTACGAACTATTTCTGGTTTACTCTTGCTTGTGGTGTGAAAAGGTATGAGTTTATACAGCCTGTCATCCTCAGAAAGGTCATCGAAGAGTAAGTCGTTGTTATTCACCTCAAAGTAAGCCGCAGCAAGCAATCCATCCTTGTCGTGGTGCAGATAAAACTCCTTAATTCGGTTTCTAAACTCTTCCGAGTCCATATTCTCCTCCTTAAAGTTAAACCTGTCTATCGAGATGACTCTGTAGTCTTCTGTTATCGCTGTAAGCACCGTATAATCCTGCGCTACCCCAATATCCATCCCAATGTAAATCCTCTCACATCTTTTGTCTATATCCGTGAAAACAGCCTCATCAACATTGCTAAACAAAGCATTTGCACTTACAGGCTTGCATAAGAACTCCTGGTCAAACTGAGACTTGGTCATACTCTTCTTAATCCCTAGCACCGTCTTCTCTACATTCTCATCACTTAAGTCAAGGTAGGTACGCTTGATGCTTTTTATCTGATTACTGTTCTCCTCTACCTGCCCCTCTTTGTACCACTCGTAAAACCAATTCGGCCCGTTAAAGGTAGATGCTGCACAGACCTTACCCCCGGTTCTAGTAACCATAGGCAACAGCACCTCATTGATAAAGTCAAGCTTCATATATGCCGCCTCATCCAAGTATATATAATCCAATGTGGCACCACGAAGATTATCCCCACTGTCAGCAGAGCGAAACTTAATAAATGAACCATTGTAAAAATACATCTCATTCGATTTACGGTCATACCTTTTGATTATCTTGTTCCATAAATCTTGGTGGCTGCTAAACATCCCCTCAATATCCTTCATCACCTTATTGGCCTGATCTTGTATTGGAGATACCCAGAACATTCGGTGTTTAGGGTTGTTCAATGCCCTCATCACACAGTCGTTTTGCATAAAGAAAGTCTTCCCCGTCTGTCTCCCCGCAACTAAACAACTAATAAACGGAGCGTCCTTATGAACGAGCTTGTGAAAGTCCTTCTGCGGCTCAGTAGGTTTGTATAACTTAATCTGCATCTATATCCAAATAGTCTTGTTCCTCAGTAGGCTCAGTTAAGTCTATCGTAGCTGTGATATCAATCTTCGTCTGCTCGACCTTAGTCGGAGCCTTATACCCTTGCATATCGTTGATAATCTTTATGGACTCCATAGCAACCTTCATATCGCTATTGGCCAATGCCATATCACGAATACGAATCAATGCCGTAAGGTTTGTTCCCTTCGCTGCTTCAATGCTCTTCATCTCCGCATTAGCTATCGCCATAAGCTCCTTATGAAAGGCTGTACCTGTAGTCCTACGATCACGATAGTAATTCGTATATCCTAAATCCCTAGCCACCTTAGAAGAGGCATCCATCCCCTCATCCCTAATCTTCTCAAGGAACTCGGACTGAAGGTCTGTTAGTTCGCTACCGCGACCCTTAACTATCCTTCCTTGACTATTTCTCTTTGAGGCCATATAACGGTATTTTATGCATTCCAAATCTCTCCTTAAAAACTAAACTGTCAAACTTCGGAGCATCCTTATCAAAGTGATACCACTTGAATATAGCAACCTTCGTATTCTGGATACAACTGCCACAAGCAGTCTTCGGATTCTGTGCCCTTGGGAAGTAAATACTCTCACCTACCATATCGTTATGAAAAGCAAACATTGCAGCTCTGAGTTCTCCCTTAGGTGAGGATACCCTACACAAGCCATTTAGGAGTTCTTCTAATGACATATCTTATCTTTTTAATATGATTGTATAGACACGCTTAAATAAGCTCTTTAAACGTCTTCTATGAGAATATACAATATTGAATGTTGAGCATCTTTCATTAATCCCCCTCCCCTAAACCCCCTTATTATAATAAACTAATTATAATACTTTTACTCCCATAGTAAAAGTATTATTATAATAGTATAAGTGTAAAGTAAGACTATTATAATAATAGTACCTATTATAATAAGAGGTGAGAATGTTCTACTTGGGATTCTTTGATTGGGTTAAAAACCTTCCCCCCGCTCCGAGAGGCTTGGGTTAAAACCAGGGCTCATTTGGTCGGTCACTGCTTGTCGGATCGCTCTACGGAAAATTTGACTAAAAAAAAGTTTAAAATAAGTCTCTTATAATTTGCGTAGGTGTGCGGTAACCCGTATATTTAACGAAGTTAATAACCATAAAAACAACAACAAGATGAACAACGAAAACAGAATTGAAATGACAAAAAAAGAGGAAGCCTTAACCTATTTAGGTAAGGAAATACTTGACAGAAAAGCATCTATCGAGTATACAAGCAACAAAAGCTATGTAGGCACAATGGATCAAATTATTATTGAGGATAAAAAATCGGAAATGCGTACTTTGCTCAATATAATGAATTTAATTTTAGAAGCGTAAACAATTAACAATTAAACAATAGAAAAATGTCAAAATTCAAAGTAGTAAACGAAAGAGGAAACGAAGCAACGGAAAGCCAAATTTTTGGTTACATTGCTCACAAATTAATGTCTCAAGCAATTGACCAATTAATTGACAAAGGTTCGGTAAATGTAGCGGGTAATGATTTTACAATAACTGAGGAAGCCCTTATAAAATTAGAAGGTATAAAAAAGCACATTGCCGAACGATGGGACAAGGAAATAAAAGCGGTAAAGATTGTTGAAAAAACAACGGACTTAGATTGGGTTCTTCCCGCAAATTAATCAACAGCGAGGGGGTGGGAAACCGTCCCCTCTTTTCTGGTTTCATTGTAAAATTAATATTTAGAAAAATGCACAATCAATACAAACAAGACTTAACAGATTTTATTCTAATCATTATATTATTAGCTGTGGTTTGCAGTCCTTTAGTCTTGCATTACTTGTAAGATAAAAGAACAGAGCAGAACACAATAGAACAGAAGAACATAGAACACTAAAACACAAACAAACAGAACAGAGAATTATGAAAATTATTTACAAATCAACCACAGATTACAAGACAGAGAACGGTACGTTTACTCTCATACACGAGGGTACTTTATTTGACAACCTTAAACATATTGAAGCTACACTAATGAACGAAACCATTGTATCAGCAAATACACACCATAAGCTAATAAAGAAAGAGTTTGTTGACGATGAGAGGGTGTTCTTAGTTGACAACTACGAGGTAAATTGTAAGACAATAGACCAACAATTCATTATGGGATTTCCATCAGTAGGAATTTACAATGCTTGGGAAGACCATAGTGCAGAGCTTCAGTACATTCTAGACAACCATTTCGATGAGGAATTGGAAATGTATTTTAGTTGATCCAACAAGGGTTGTGCAAGTAATTGTACAGCCCTTTTCCTTTTTATTTAACAATCAATCCAGGATTATATGAAATTTGAAATAGAAATAATTAGTACAGAGGAATATACTAGAGAGTACAATAGAACACCAAATAGCATAACAAAGAGACCATCAACCTATGTACGATTAACTAATGAGCAGAAAGAACAGAGAAGAGCGGACAGAGCGTACCATAATAACTGGAAGCAGAGCATAAGAATGCCTACAGCTAAATCACAAAGAATAGCAGATTTAAATAACAGATATCAATAATTTAATAACACAGAGAAATGGAAAATAAATTAGAACTAATCAGTATGATTAATGAGACAATTAATACACTGACCTTTGTACAGACAGCCATCATAGAAGATGACGATTTTAGGGTAGATGCTTTTACAACGCATAGCTTAAGAGATTTAAGAATCTTCAAAGAAACCTATATAGAATACTTAACAGAACTTGAACAACTAAACACTAAATAAAATGGAAAGAGAAACATTGATTAAAAACCTAGAAAAGAAGGGTGTAATTGTCAGAGGAAACACTGAGGAATTTGACGGTAGTAAAGGAGGTATTTGGATATCAGCCGAAGAACCCGATAACGAATTTTACTTCGATTATTATCCAATGAGTAAGGGCTATGAATTGGGTGTAAGAACCACAATGATTGACTTCTTAGGGAAGAGAGGATGGTACGCTGAGTGGAATGATCCTGGCACAATAATGTTATGGGAAATCTAACAATAAAGGGGGACTTAATTGTCCCCTTTTTTACGCTTAAACTTTATTTTTTTATGTGAGTGCATTTTCGTATATTGCATATGTTAATAAGAAAGATAATAACTAGAACTAAGTAAAAATAATACAAATGGAAAGAGCAGATTTGTACGCAGAAGTTACGATTAAATTGACAATTAATCAAAGCATAGATTCACGAACATATAACGATTCAGAGTTACTTCACGACTGGATTTATTGTAACGTAACAGACCATAATAGTGATTGGAAAAAAGTATCAATTACTAAGACAGAAATTACAAACATACAAGACTAGAAATTATGAAATTAAAAGAACTTAAAGAGGCGGTTGGTAGTCTATCAGCCCCAAGTAAAATGCCTTGCTCAAGCTATTCAATACCTGCCAAAGAATGTAATGTTGGTAGTCGTTTAGTTAGTGTAGAAAATAGTACGTGTAGTGGATGTTATGCGTTAAAAGGAATGTATAGATTTCCTAACGTAGAACGTGCCCTTTATAAGCGTTATAATTCTCTTATGGAAGATACAGATTTATGGGAGAAAAATATGACAATCTTTATAGATAAATTTCGCAAGGGAGATAAGGATTATTTTAGATGGCACGATAGCGGTGATTTGCAAAATATGAACCATTTAACTGCTATAAATAACATTGCTTTAGCGTTACCTCACGTACAGTTTTGGTTACCAACTAGAGAGATAAAGATTGTACGATTATGGCAGAAGTTGTATCAGTTTGCACCTAACTTAACTGTAAGAATTTCAGCCCATATGAATGACGCTCAACCCAACCATAAGATTACGGGTTATGCTTCGGGGGTTATCGATAAAAACCAGGATTTACAAGGCAGAGAATGCCCCGCTCCTAATCAAGATAATGAGTGCCGAGATTGTAGAGCTTGTTGGACAGAAGAGACAGTTTTATACCACAAACATTAACAACCATTAATCATAAACAATAACTAAATATATTCATTATGACAACCAATCAATTCGCTAAGAAATTAGCACTAATCGCAAACGAGAGTGGATTCTTATATAAGGATACGCTTGACCAAGACACATTATTCTTTGTTGCAGATGCTATCGCAGATTTGTTGATAGAAGCAAACAAAGACAATTCAGTAACCAAGAAAACTATGTTGGAATTCAACCACGTATTTTCTGTAAAATAAATAACTATGCTAACCTACAGAGTAATCTATACAAAAGAGGGCAAAGAAATAGTAGCTCCTTTCCAATTCAGTAACCTACAAGAAGCGCGACAAGCTAGAAAGGTTTATAAAGATAGCGGTGCTGTTAATATAGCAATCGTTGTAGAAAGAAAAGAAGATAATATAAATAACTAAACAACAATTAAAATGGGAGCAACATTAGAAACAATGACAGTAGAAGCGACAACGGCTAAGGAAGCATCTGTAAAAATTATCGGAAGCGGATTTGGGAATGATCCATACAGCGGTTGGTTTGATACGTGCCACGAATTTGTAGACAAAACTTACAAGCTAAAAGAAAATGAGTTTACAGATTGGGTTATGGACAACGGAGAAAAGCGTGTACTCTATGTAATAAAAATGACAACAACGACCTATTTAGGTAGTGCGTGGTGTGCTTGTTAAATTAGAAACTTTAAAACAATACATAAAATGAAAGCAAAAATTTTAAATCAACTCGTAGAAGAGTTAAAAAGCAGTGGTAAAATCTTTGGTGCAGAATACATCAAGAAAGATGGAACTACCACAAAGATAAATGGACGATTTGGAGTCCATAAATTCACAAAGGGAACGGGAGTTAGTAGTCCAAAGGTACTCACGGTATGGGACAATAACCGAAAGCGTTACACTGCAATGATCCCAGAGAAAATTGTAAGCATAACTTGTAGCGGTTGTAAGTATACCAACAGCCTAGCCCATAAATTACAAGAGTAATATGCAGAGAACGGCAGATGATTTAATCATCAAAGCAGACCTTAGTTTATTGTATTCTATCCTCGGAGAGTTTGTTGAAATATCCAAGCTCTTTGAGGATAGTAAAGAGATGGTTGCCTTGCTACAGAAGCTCGATAGATTTGTATCTATACACGAGACAAGATGTAACGATTTACAACTACTTAAGGATAAGGTAGATACTGCGAGAGCAGAGTACCAAAGTTTGTCTTATAAGTACAAGGGAACTAGGGAAGCATTAGAACAATTAAAAGAAGCACATAATCAATTATTAAATAGTAAGTTATGACACTTAATGTATTAGTTGCTTGTGAGGAATCTCAAGCGGTAACAAAACAATTTAGAGCACTAGGACACAACGCTTACAGCTGTGATTTATTAGACAGCAGTGGTGGAAATCCTGAGTGGCACATCAAGGGAGATGCCTTAGAAGTGGCATACGATGAGAGTAGAGAATGGGACTTGATGATTGCACACCCACCTTGTACATATTTAGCCGTTAGTGGTGCACGATGGTTGTACAACAAGGATGGCACTAAGAACGAAAGGCGTTGGTTAGATAGAAACAGAGCTTTACACTTTGTTCGTAAACTAATGGAAGCACCTATAGACTATATAGCTATAGAAAATCCAGTCAGTGTTATCTCAACGCAGATACGAAAGCCCGACCAAATTATTCAACCCTATCAGTTTGGAGATGAAGCCTCTAAGAAGACTTGCCTTTGGACAAAGAACTTGCCCGACCTTGTACACACAAAGTTAGTAGGTAAAGGAGAAATGAAAGAATGGATCGACAAGAATGGTAAGACTAAGCGTCAAGCGAAATGGTATTACGATGCACTATCAAAAGCGAAGACTCCCGAAGAAAGAAGAACACTTAGAAGTAAAACCTTTGAGGGTATTGCGAAGGCAATGGCTGACCAATGGTCTTCATCTATAATTGAGGACTACGATAGAGTACGAGAGATTCAGAATTTCTTGAATGATTTAGCAATAAAAAGTAACTTAAAATAATAACGATATGCCTAATTGGTTTTATTTCTCTTTAGAAGTAGAGGGAAAAGAAAAAGATGTACAAGAGTTTGTACAAAATGTAAAAGGTTCAAAGGAGTTTGATACGGAAGGTTCAAACTTTGACTTTAATCATTTCATACCTCAGCCCGACAATATATTTAAAGACAACTTGGGGGAAAAAGAAAGGAAGGAATGTGAAGAAAAAGGTGTACCTAATTGGTACGATTGGAATGTTACTAATTGGGGAACCAAGTGGAATGCGAATGTAGATGACGAGAATGGAGAGGGTACAAACTACCACACCTTTCATATATCTACGGCTTGGGCGTTTCCCTCGCCTATAATAGATGTGATGCTTGATAAGTATTCCCACCTTTCCTTTCAAATAGAGGGAGAAGAGGAAAGTCAATCTTATGGTGTATATATAAAGCACGATAACGGAAACACTCAATGGTTAGAAGAAGAGGGTTTACTTGTCGATGAAGAGAATGGTCGAGAGATATATTATAAAGAAGACAAAGAATCTTTATGCTACTCAGCTTATTACAAAGATGATGATAGCTTAGTTGAAGGTCAAGAAGACTTTTATGCTGGAACTAAATACTCTTGGTCGTGAGAAAAGCAATAAGGAAAAGAAGACACATATCTTACTTACAGAGTACGATAAGGGACTTGCATTGGGAGATAATAAACACCACAATGCAGAGTACAAATGTAGGATGGACTGATAACACAACGAGCTATATGGTTAATTGTGCTACGCTTATCCGAAAGTATGAACGTAGACTAAAACTAATTAAATACTAATGGTATTCTTACTTGATGTAATATGCCTTGTAGTCGCTTGGTTTATTACGATAGCAATATTCACACTAATTTTTGACGGAACAGATGGATTTAAACGAAACAAATAACCCACAGAATACTCACCTTGATGATGAATACCTATACGAGTTATGGGTGTTGGAATGTCAAATGTAAAACAATACAATATGATGAAAGAAAAATTTATAGCGTACTTACGAGTACAAGAGATAGGGGCTTACAATATGTTTGACCCAAGAGCAAGAGACTTAGCTCAAGAGCTTTGCGAAGAAGAGATTACACTTAAGGACTGGGTGGTAATGATGAGAAGCTACAGTTCTTTTTACGATAAATACATACACGAGTTATGAAGATATTAGAATTGTTTGCGGGATCACGCAGTATAGGAAAGGAAGCTGAGGCTTTGGGGCACGAGGTTTTCTCTGTAGATATAGAAGCCTTTGAAGGCATCGATTACGTTACAGATATAATGGACTTTGATTATATGAAAGTGCCATTCATCCCCGATATGATATGGGCATCACCACCTTGCACATCCTTTAGTGTTGCGAGTATTGGTAGGCATTGGAACAAAGACCGAACGCCTAAGACAGAGAATGCAATCAAGGGTATGAATATAGTTAAGAAGACCTTAGAGATTATTCAACACTACACTTGGCATAATCCAAGACTCTACTACTACATAGAGAATCCTAGGGGTATGTTGCGTAAGATGGATTTTATGCCTCACTCCTTTAGACGGACAGTTACTTATTGTCAGTACGGAGATTCCAGGATGAAGCCTACAGATATTTGGACAAACAATAACAAATGGTTGCCTAGAGGAATGTGCAAGAACGGAGACCCTTGCCACGTTTCTGCACCACGAGGATCAAGTACAGGTACTCAAGGATTAAAAGGTAATTACGAGAGGAGTAAGATACCACAAGAGCTTTGTAGGGAAGTAATATTATCCCTCTAAACACCTTACCATAATAGTATAATTACTATATTAGTATAATTATTATATTAGAATCCCCTTTAGGGGGATTCTCTATAATACTATTATACAATTATTATTTATTATTATTATATTAATATATATTATAATACCTATGAAGCTAACAGAAAGCAAATTAAAAGAATTCTTCCCAAGCAATAATAGATTCATACACTACTGCGCCAAGCACTATGGATACACATTCTTTAATGATGAGGCAGTAAACGATGCAAGGTATTTCTCAGCAGTGAACATAATAAACTACACCAAGAAAAATGGTGATGTGTTTAAAGATGAGAGCCATCTTGTAGCGACAGTGATGAGTTGTATACGCTACGGAATACTCACAGCTGTGAAGCCATACAGAAAGAAGATTAGAGTTGAGACAATGCTTGAGGCAGATTTAATCTATACCTCTGGTAAGGATCAAGATGGTACTTACAACAAGTACGAAGCTAACTGCGTTTCTTATGACCAAGAGTATGGAGGTTACGATACATTGTTGGAGACACTTAGAGAACGCATAGAGAGTCCCGTAGAACATATATTCTTAGAAGAGTGTATGCTACAAGGGCGCAGTGTAAAGGAAGTATCAGAACACCACGAGGTAGAACCTCACATACTGAACCTAGCAAAGTACAGAGTAAGAACAAAATTTAAAAGAATAATAAAAGAAGAAAATGAAAGAGTTAAAACAAGTAGAGAGATTGGGAATAGTTACGAAAGCCAAGTACAGTCAACTAGTCAAAGTCTATCAGATGAGGACAGGTATCAACGTCTCAGAAAAGAGCAGGATACAGAGCGTAGTTACAGCGAGACAATGTCTTTTCTTTATTCTTAGACAGAAGTACAAGATGAAGTACAACACAATCGGATGGTTGGCAGAGAAGAATCACGCTACGATAATCCACGCCAATAAGAACGTTCGATCCTTGCTTGATGTAAGAGACCCCTACACCATAGACTCCTTAGAGCAATGGGCATCGGTCTTTAAATCTATCTTTGAGCATAGTAAGATTTCCAGAGAGAGGTTTGTCACAGACATAGATAACGCAGTGAGAACTAGTGGTTTATCTAGAGAGCAAGTTAATAACTTGTTGATAATGAAAGCAGAGGAAGTGTTAGAATAGTGTTGTAATGTATTATATTAGCAGTGTAACTTTAAATAATTAACTATGAGTAAGTATCAATTTAAGACCACAAACATCAAGGGTAAAGAGTATGTTGAGGTCAATGAGAGAATTAAGTATTTCCGTTTCTCGGAAGACTACAAGGGATGGTCACTGTCTACAGAGATGGTACACCTTGATGAGAATTCGTGTGTGATTAGAGCGACAATCTGTAACGCAGATGGTATGGTTATCTCTTCTGGATTTGCCCAAGAGGATAAGTCTTCAAGCTACATTAACAAGACAAGCTATGTTGAGAATTGTGAGACAAGTGCTTGGGGTCGTGCATTGGCTAACCTTGGTATTGGTATTGACACTTCTATTGCATCTTCAAACGAGGTGGCGATTGCTATCGCAAAGCAGAACTCAACGCCGAAGGCTCAACCTAAAGCTACGGCTACGGCGACTCCTTCGCTAAAGGAACTTACCGATGATGTGAAGTCTCGTATGATTGAGGCTGTTAAAGATGGTAAGAAATCAGCAGTAGAGAATGCACTCTCAGGGTACAAGGTTACTGCGAAGATTAAGAAAGAAATCTTATCTGCTTAATGGATTTTAATCCAGAGGAGTATTCAGACAAAGAAGTCAAAGAACTTAGTCTTAAGAATGGCGAGGGATTTGAAATCGTGTTTGAGAAAAAAGAGGACAGAGACGATATTCGTGTTTGGCAGAAGCTCTACGGAGAGACTGTCTTTATAATGACCATTGATCGTCACTCCCTAGGAGATTTGATTTACGCTTTAGAAGATATGTTATAATGGATGCACTAGAGAAATTTAAGGATGATGAGGCGTACTACGCTGACAAAGAGTATTTGTCTAACAGTATGCTAAAGCTACTAAGACAATCACCAACTAAGTTTCATTTAATGAGACAAGGAAAGTGGTCTTATCCTTCAGCTTCCTTCTTTGATGTGGGTACAGCCCTTCATTCTTTATTTCTTGAAGGCATAGATAACACTGTCTTGTGGAACGGAACACGAAGAGGAAATGACTATAAGGAATTTAAGCTAGAGCATAGTGATAAACTTGTACTCCCTAAGAAGGATTACGATACAGTTCACAATATGTTTGACAAGCTTATGAGACTTGATGAGGTAGATGAATTAATGGGGCTAAGGTTCGATGCTGAAGTCCCAGGAATTATGGAGCACATTACTCCTACCTTTGCTAAATTAAAGTTCAAGGGAAAGGCAGATGCTTTAGTCTTTGATGGTGATACTACTTACCTCGTAGACTTAAAGACCACTGCTAAATCTCTTGAGGATTTTAAGAAGAGTGCAAGGTGGATGATGTATAACCAACAAGCTTATCTTTACAGTCAAATCTTTGGAGTGGATGAATTTTATTTCTTGGTGGTAGAGAAAGAGTTTCCTTACGAGGTAGGGATATTCAAAGCGAGTGATGAGTTTCTGTTCAGTGGCTCTCAGCAATTTGATACATCCGTTAAACTATACGAGGAGCTTTTCCTCAACCAAGAATTTAACCCTTATAATGTACGTTATGGCGAACTTTAACAATCAAGAGAATGTAATCCTACACGCTTGCGCCTCTGTCTCTGGAAAGAGCATAGCAGATATCGTAGGATCGAAGAAGACAAAGGACATAGTATTGGTACGAGCATTGTCTTGTGCTGTACTTGCCTACTACGGATTTGGTGTGAGAGAAATCTCACGTATTACCAACACCGATGTGAAGGGAGTATCCTCTTATATGGATGGTCATAAGGCTAGGTTAGCTGACAGAAGATATGAGATGTATTTCCAAAAGTGTATTGATTTTATTGCTACCTATGAGGACTTCTCGGAGGAGGCTGTAACATCTAAGATTAATACACTGTATGAGAAGTATGTGTACCTGGAAGGAAGGTACAATCATTTGAAAGAATTAATAACAAGTAACTAAATTAAATTAAGATGAGCGACAAAGTATTCGTTGGAAAGACAAACGTAGTAACCACCAAGTATGGTGAAATCGTTAAGGTGGCATTAGGCCCACAAGATTTTGAAGTATTATCAAACGCTAAAAACGACAAGGGTTGGGTAAACCTAGAGATCAAAGACAAGCGTGATGGTGGCAAGTACATCCAGTTGCAAGGTGAGATGAAACCACGCGCAGCAGCTGTAAATGATAGCGACACTGATTTACCTTTTTAATTTCCATTTTTCTGTTAAATAATAGTAGGGGGGCATTGCCCCCCTTCTTTAACTATAACCTTTAACACCAAAGAGAGATGATAGTAATACTATTAGTATTGATTATGTCAGGGTATATATTAAGGAGGGAATACATCTCTTGTAAAGAACTTAAAAAGAAACTAGACAGATATGAGTGAGGATAAAGGACAGATGATTTACTATTACAAAGCTCGTATCGGGTGGCGTAAGAACAGAGGGAGTAGCTATACCAATCACTATAAGGATGTGGAGTTCGTGTCTCGTGCCGTAACGCTAGAGATGATGAATAACGATCCACAGTTTATCATAGAAATTATGGCTAGGAATGGACTGACAGGCTCTAAGATAAGTAACTTTGGTGTCGTTAAAATATATGAGATAAAAGAACTAGGAGAATCGTTTCACTATAAAGAAGAATAACAATGAGTATAAGCAAGTTTGTATACACAGCAAATGAGGTTAAGGGCAATTTGACCTCGCTGAGAAAAGATGGAGTAAAGAAAGGACAATGGACAGGGTTTGATTCCTTGTTTGATAAATACTCTATGAAGAAAGGTAGCACCACATATATCTATGCGGGAGCACATCAAGGTAAGTCGCAGTTTGGATTTGAACTGATGATGAACCTATCAGAATATAGTGGTTGGAAATGGGCAGTGTACTCGCCAGAGACAGGCTCACCAACGGAGGTCTTTGCTGAACTATTATGGGTGTATCTAAGGAAGCCATTCCTAGTTAATGATACAATGACAGCAACAGATGAAGAGACAGAGAAAGCATTTGAATTTATAAACGCACACTTCTATATCGTAGACAGTGGTCTTCAAGATTTATCCATAGAAGGTTTCTATACAGCTGTAGAACAGATAGAAGATGAACACTTCGTAGAGATTGATGGCTGCTTCATCGATCCATTTACAGAGATTAGAACTGATGTAAGTCAAGGTGTTAGAGATGACATTGCTATTGGTCAAGTGCTCACTAAGGTGCGTAAGCATTCTAGTGATAAAAACTACCATACCATTGTTACTGTACACACAAAGCACCAACAAGCTAAATATAAGAATGGCGTAGCCTATGTAGACAAACCTACTATGAATGACATAGCCGGGGGAATGCAGTGGTCCAGAAAGGGGATGATGATAATCAATGTATGGAGATGTCCGTTCGGTCTAGAGGATGGCAATGGTGTGCCCTACGAACCTAATCAAGTGGAGATTACAGTGGTGAAAGCCAAGCCAAAGATTGTAGGTAAGCTAGGTAAGGTTACTATGTATTTCGATAAACTAACAAACAGATATTATGAGTACGACAAAAAAGGTAAAAAGCAATTCGCCTATTCACAGCCTAATTCGTGATAGAAGGAAGGCTTTCGCTGAAGTAATACGAGCGTATTTAAAGTTCAATGTTCCCTCTGCTAAGAAGATAGAGGTTCACGAGAACGGAAGTATCTCAATAAACAACTATATGTACAAGGTCGATATATCCGATTATACAGGCATTGACCAGGGCTTTGGATACATATTCTTCAATCCATCTAACGGTAGGTTATACATAGAGAAGGATAATGTTAATAAGATTTATAAGATGGATGTTGATTTATTAGACCACGATGACTAACTTTGTAATATGAAAACAAGAGATTTAATAATCGAAGTTTCTCAAGAAGTTACAAACTTGCTCCTAGAGAAGAATGCTGCCTACGGGGACTCAGCCCTTAACCCCGTAGGTATCTTCTCGAAGGGAGATGCCGTAACAAGCCTCTGTGCTAGAATAGATGATAAGCTTATGCGTATCAAGAGCAAGGGAATCACCGATGCTACAGAAGATACTGTACAAGATTTGATAGGATACCTGATCCTACTAAAGATTGCTCTAAGAGAAGAGTAATGGGCTGGAAAAAGAATGAAGATAAGCTTTTTCAACATCTAAAGGATAACTACATCCAAGACCTAGAATGGTCTGAAGGTCAATACAATCACTACGATTGTTTCTCTTTAAAGTACGAATGCGATATAGAACTTAAGTGTAGGAACAAACACTACGATGAGCTTCTAATAGAGAAAGCAAAGTACGATAAACTACTACAAAGGGCACAGAAATTTCTTACTGTACCTATCTACATTTCACAAACACCACAGGGCATTTATGCCTTTAACCTTGCTAATCTACCCGAACCTATTTGGGAGACTAGGGGTATGCCTAAAACCTCACATTTTAATCAGCGACAATTCGTAGATAAAGTGGTGGGGTATTTGCATATAAAAGATGCTAAATTCTACGAGTGATGGAAGACTTTACCAAGATAGAATTAAACCTACCTAAGCCACCTAGCCTCAATAAGATATATGCAGGTGGTCACTGGGCTAAGAGAAAAAAGTTTAAAGATGACTATAAGAAGCACTGCCTTGAAGCTTTGGCAAAGTACGATCGCTTTACTTGTGAAGGGATTGAATTCCATATATCGTATAATTCTCGTCTTGATATTGACAATGGTATTCTTGTTTCAAAGTTCCTTGCGGATACACTTGTTTCTGAAGGTATTATACCGGATGATAACCCAAAGTATTACAAGAAGGTTACGTTAACGTTTGATGAAAATCTTGACAAGAACCAATACATCTGTAAAATATATTGTAAAAATTTAACATATGATGAATCAGAAGAACTATAGAACTTGTAAGTTAATTAAGCTACAAGTTGATGAACTGCTTCACGAGATGGCTGTACTATTTACAAACATAGGATCAGAATCTACACCAGAGGAAGTTGCTAGAGCATACAAAACTGAGAACGAACTCATAGATAAGATAGCTGAACTTGATCCTAATAAAGCAATGTCTATTAGGCCTTATGAAAATTGATGAACCATACAATGAAATAACAGACTCTGAAGCTGACTTTATAATAAGTTTATATGAGACCATTAGAAGATTGGTACTTGACGAGAACAAAATCACCTTGGTACGCCTGGGCTATGAACTCGACATCAAACCCTCAGAGCTTTCAGATTACCTATTTGACATTGTCAGAATAGTAGACCAAATTGAAGAAGAGGTACGACAAAGAAAAAATTGAGCTAGAGGCTAAGAAATCTGTAGAACAGGGTGCAATAACTAATGCCCTTGGAAAGTTTATACTCCGTAGAGCAGAGGAGATTGTAAGCTACTCATTCATTACACACGGAAATAAGGAACTGCGTCAAGGTCTTGTTGACGATGCGGTTATGCGTGTATGTGAAAAGTTCCTAGGCTACTATGAAGAGGATCGTAGTGCTGCCAATCTAATCATTACGATGATTTATTCCACAATGTATAATAAAATCACAGGATTAAAGTGGAAGGATGTCTATGGACAAAAAAATAAGGGATACATTTACATTGTAGAAGACGGAGACAAAGTAAAGAAATTAATAAAGTACGTTAGAGACGATTATTTAAGCGAAAGATTATGATTGAGATTTATAACAGTTGGTTGCTTATCAGTTCAGTTGGGCTGATGTTTGCATTTTTATTTATATTTGAGCCTTATGGGTTTGTTATGGAAAAGATATTACCTTTTAAGCCATTTAACTGCGTTCTGTGCCTTTCCTTTTGGTCAAGCCTACTGCTTTATGCTTACCTAGGAGAAAACCCCTTATATGCAATCTATACGGCTTTTATTGCAGAGCTATCTTATAGAAAGCTGGTCAATGAATAATGTAAATTATAAGACCGATTGGGTGTTTATTTATTGGGACGAAAAAATAGAAGATGATGAAGAATCTAAACAGTGACTTTCACTTATACTTTGAATACAGTGAGTTTGATTCCCCCGACCAAGTGGGAAGCTACGAGCAAATGAGTGTTGAATTCTTGAACAAATTAGCACAAGCAAGAAAGATTGCGGCAGTTGGTTTTAAGATAACTAGCGGATACAGAAGCCCGGCTCACAACGCAAAGGTAGGTGGAGTAAAAGGAAGCAGTCATACCAATGGACACGCTGTTGATATCTACGCACCCACATCGACACAAAAATATCTAATTATTAATGCTCTTCTCCAAGTAGGGTTTAATCGCATCGGTGTAGCAAAGAACTTTATACACGTTGATGATGACCCTAGTAAGGCTGAAGATGTAATCTGGACCTACTAAATGAAAAATGATTTTGATGTAAGCGATACATTCGCTGACTTCGTAGACGAAATGACTAATGACGAGAAAAACAATAACGCTCAATGCTCCATTGATAATCCAGAGTGTGAGACGTGTGGTAGCTGATTATGAAAAATCCAATAACAAAACTATTTACCGGGGGTGCGAAGGAAGCTGTGGAAGCGGTTGCCAATGTGGTAGATAGATTCGTA
>Ga0209603_1002377_pt1 | contig 17538 bp, 21 predicted proteins | sample COGITO_mtgs_1206_FD_184812 | JGI IMG/M metagenome (GOLD analysis project Ga0209603, IMG submission 184812) | Pelagic marine microbial communities from North Sea - COGITO_mtgs_120607 (SPAdes) (version 2) | ecosystem: Environmental > Aquatic > Marine > Epipelagic ... | reverse complement strand
CTGGAGTTACAGGTAGAAAACTAGCAGTAGATAATTATGGACCAAGAGTTCCACTTGGTGGTGGAGCATTTAGTGGTAAGGATGCTACTAAAGTTGATAGAAGTGCAGCATATATGGCAAGAAATATAGCAGTAGATTATCTTTTAAGTAATCCTAAGAATCAAGAAGTGTTAGTTAGATTAGCATATGCAATTGGTTATGATAAACCATTAGAGGCAACTGTAATAGTAGATGGAAAACAAAGTATCATAAACGCATATGATTTAAGACCTCAATCAATAATAAAAACATTGGGATTGACATCACCTATATTTGCAGAAACCGCAGCGTTTGGACATATGGGTGCAGGATTTAGTTGGAAATAAATTTGGATATGTAAAAAAGTTTTCGTATCTTTGTATAACAAAAGTATAGTATAATGAAAAAGTATAAAGTAATTTTAATTAGTGGTGGATTTGACCCGGTTCATAAAGGACATATAGAATGTATTAATAATGCCAAAGAACTTGCTGATGAAGTTTGGATTGGATTAAATAATGATAGATGGTTATTTCAAAAAAAAGGTAAATCATTTATGAAAGAACAAGAAAGAGCTTTCATTATGAAAAATCTAAAAGCAGTTGATTGGGTTTATATAATGAATCCAAAAGACCATAGTGATAAAACCGCAATTGATTTTATTGATGCATCAAGACAAAGATACATAAGAAAAAATGGTGAATTACCAAAAGGTGTAATGGCATTTGGTAATGGTGGAGATAGAACAGAAACTACAACACCAGAAAATGATACCTGTGATTCATATGGAATTTCTTCAGTATGGGGATTGGGTGAAAAGGTACAATCATCATCTTGGTTATTAGAAAAATATTTAAACATAGCTGAATAATGAACATAGAACAGTTAATAAAAGATTATCCAAATGATATGGAACTTGGAAGTAAAGTAAGGGAACTATATTATGAGGGAAGAAAATACATGGATGAGTTGGGTGAGAAAATGAAAGATGCAAAGATATTTGAATCACCAGATGGTGGTAAAACGGTCTATGTAAGAGGTTGGGGTGAAGATACTTCAACAAGAAAAAAAGTTACAAACCAATTAAATATATTTGATGAGATTAATTAAGAACCCAAATAAATTGAGAAAGCCATTGGAAACTAAACCAATGACTCAAGAAGAAATAGACGAGATATCAACAACTCTTCTAACCGAATTAAAAAGACATGGTGGTATTGGATTATCAGCAAACCAAATTGGTTTAGATGTTCGTGCTTGTGTAATCAATGTTAAAGAACCTTTGGTTTTAATTAATCCAAAAGTTACCGAGGTATCAAAAGAAACTGTTGCTTATGTAGAACAATGTTTATCATTGGAGAAATCTATGAGAAAGCCAGTTAAAACAATAAGACATAAATCATTTACAGTAGAGTGTGATAATTTAGGAACAGTTATCTTTTCATCAGATTCAAAGGAAGAGTGGAAAGATTCTAATGAATTTTTTGGTGATGAAGGATTATTAGAATGTGTTTGTGCTCAACATGAGATAGACCATTTGAATGGAATACTTATAACCGATAATATTCGTAGATATACCGCAACTGTAACTTCGACAAAAAAATATGGCAGAAATGATAGAGTAATGGTTAAGCTTGCTAATGGAGATACTGAATTCATGAAGTATAAAAAAGCACAACCTTTACTTTCTCAAGGAGCAGAAATCCTTTAAAAAAATTCGTAAAGATGGGAAAATTAATATTTAGATATACAGATGAACTCGTAGAGGAACTACGAGAAGCAAAAGAAATAGAACTCACGGTACCCGATGATATGGATATTAATGAGTTTAAAATTATGTGTGTAAGATTAGCATCTGCAATGGGATACCAAGAAAAATCTATTCAAAAAGGATTTGGAGATTTGGTATTTGGAGATGAGGATATAAATACACTAAAGGAATTACTAGATGAACTTAACATCAAGAGAATTGATTAAAAATTTAAATGAACGTTTGTTTACTCAATCAGCAGTCATTGAAACCCTCTGTGAATTGTTGGTAGATAAAAAAGTAGTTACACATGATGAACTAGAACAGTTAATCTTTGATAATATAGAAACTCGTAAAAACGAGCTAGATGTTTTAAGAAAAAAATTTAAACCAAAAAAAATCCCAATCTCAATTGAGGAGGAGTTTAATAATGAATTTGATGAGGGTCTAATGGAAGGAATGTACTTTGGTCCAATTGGAGAAGCCTAAAAAACTTCATAAAATATTTGGATATTAAAGATATTTTTCGTATCTTTATATAAGTTGATTCCTAAAAGGAGAAACTATGAAAATAATTAAAAGAACACTATTTGTAATTCTTGGAGCATTAATGTTAATGAGTTTTACAAATATCTATTTACGAATGACTTCAGAAGAACCACTCGTAATACCTAAAAATGATGTGGTCTTAGTACCCATCGAAATAGAAAAAATACCAATTGAAATTGACCAAACAGATAAATTCCTAGATGCAATAGGAATGAGAGAATCCTCAAACAGATACGATGTTGTAAATGGTTGGGGTTATATGGGAAAATATCAATTTGGTAAAAGAACTCTAAAAGCATTAGGATATGATGTTTCACGAAAAGAGTTTTTAAATTCACCTTACTTACAAGAAAAAGCAATGTTAGATTTATTACATCACAATAGAAAGCTTTTAAAATCATATATTGAATATTGGGATGGTAAACATATCAATGGAAAGAGAATCACAGAAAGTGGTATTCTCGCTGCAGCACACTTGGCTGGACCTGGTAATGTTAAAAAATTCTTTAGAAAAGGTGTGGAATTCAAAGATGGTAATGGTACAAAGATGACCTCATACCTTACTCAATTTAGCGGATACAAATTAAATTTAGATTAATATGATAGAAATATTTACTACCTATAACATTATTATAGGAGTTTCGGCAATACTAAATATAGTATTGTTAGTAGGTGTTAGAAACCTACTTAGACAGAACGAACAGTTGGAAGATAGAATAATTGAAACCAATGACTCTGTAGCGAGTAAAGTTAACAAATCACTTGATAACATGAGAAAACTTGATAACAAACAAGTTTTTGAAAAGGATGACGAAGTAGGAGTAACCTTTCAAGAGTTAAAAAAAATAGTTGAAGAATTAAACAACGAACTATAATAATATGCCAAGGAAAAGAAGAAAAAAATCCAAGATATATTTTGGAACACCTGCTCAAGAAGCAATCATAGAGTATAACAAATGTAAAGACCCCAAAGAAAGGTCTATAATATATCAAACAAGAATTAAGTTTCCTTTTGAAAAACTTGCAGAGAATGTAATGAATACATTTAAGTTTACTTACTTTGATGTACCAAAAAAAGATATTCAAATGGAAGTGGTTTCTACAATGGTAGAAAAAATGCATATGTTCCAAGAAGGTAAAGGTAGAGCATTTTCTTACTTTACCATTATTGCAAAGAACCATTTAATTTTAAAGAATAATGGTAACTACAAAAGATGGAAACAGAATGCACTTCTATCAGAGATGCCTCAAACATGGAACCCAGAAGATGATTTCTATGAAAAGGAAGAGAATAGTGAATTCAAAGAGTTTAAAAATATAATGTTAAAATATTGGGATAATAATCTAAATTCTATTTTTACAAAGAAAAGAGATTTACAAATTGCAGATGCTATATTAGAATTATTTAGAAGAAGTGAACACATAGAAAACTTTAATAAAAAACATTTATATCTTCTTATAAGAGAAATGACTAATTGTAAAACTCACTACATTACCAAAGTTGTAAATGTAATGAAACAACATCAGAAAAAAATGTTAAATGAATATCACGAGTACGGTGAGTTTAGAGAACCAAATAGAAAACCATTTTGGCAAAAACCAACCCAAGAAGATGAAACTGAAAATCCATATTTAGATAACGAATACTTATAGAAAAAAATGAAAGGTTATATTTTAGGAATATCTTGTGGTTATCACGATAGTGCAGCAGCACTGATTAAAGATGGAAAAGTTTTAGGAGCAGTGGAAGAAGAAAGATTCACTGGTATAAAACATGATTCATCTTTTCCTATTAACACCATAAAATGGTTATATAAAGAATTTAGAATAGAAGGTGAAGATATTGATTCAGTTGCATTCTATGATAATCCAAAACATAAATTGGATAGAATTGAAAAATCTTTAAAAAGAGGACCTATAACTCAATTTTTTAATAGAAAAAAAATACTCAAAAGAAATAAAATAAAATACAAAGTATTTGAAGCTCAAATTGAAGGTATAACTCATAGTGATGTACAACTCTTTTATTCAGACCATCACCTATCCCATGCAGCATATTCTTACTATACATCACCATATGATAGAGCATCTGTTCTTTCAGTAGATGGTGTTGGAGAATGGGAAACAACAACCCTTTATTATGGTGAAGGAAATAAACTTTCAAAGATACAACAAATTAAATTCCCACATTCATTAGGAATGTTATATTCAGCCTTTACTGCTTTCTTAGGTTTCAAACCAAACGAAGGTGAGTATAAGGTAATGGGATTAGCACCATATGGTGACCCAAAAAAGTTTCTTAACAAATTTAGGAAACTTTATACCCTCAAAGACGATGGTGGATTCGAATTGAATATGGAATACTTTACATATGATTGGTCAGATACTCATATGTTTAATGAGAAGTTAGGACAACTCTTAGGTATTCCAAATAGGTTACCAGAAGATAATTTAAACCAACCTCATAAAGATTTAGCAGCAACCCTACAACACGAATATGAATTTTTATTCTTTAGATTAGTAGATAGATTATACGCAATACGTTCATCTAATAACTTATGTTTAAGTGGGGGATGTGCTTACAATGGAACTGCCAATGGAAAGATATTAGAGAAATCAAATTTTAAGAATGTTTGGATTCCACCAGCTCCATCTGATGCTGGTTCTGCTATTGGTGCAGCACTTCATGTTTACTTTGAACAAGGGGGTACTCAACAAGTAGATAATAAATCTCCTTATCTTGGACCGCATTATACAAACGATGATGTAGAAAAAGCATTAGAAGAACTAAACGTAGATGTTTGGTTTGAAAAAAAACTACATTCTGAAATTATTCCAATCATATCAAAAGAAATTACAGAAGGAAATGTAGTAGGTTGGTTTGAAGGGAGGATGGAATTTGGTTCTCGTGCATTAGGTAATCGTTCTATATTAGGAAATCCATGTGACCCACAAATGAAATCAAGAATGAATCGTGTAATTAAGAAACGAGAAGGATTCAGACCATTTGCACCAATTGTAAAGTTAGAAGAACAAACAAAGTATTTTGATTACAAGAAAGATGTTCCTTATATGAACCAAGTAGTAAAGGTAAAAGAAGAACATAGAGATAATCTTCCTGCAATTACCCATGTTGATGGTTCTGCTAGAATCCAATCTTTAACAAAAAGACAACATAAAAGAATATATGAACTTCTAACACATCTTCATACAGATAATGGATATCCAATCGTTTTAAACACGTCTTTTAACTTAAAGGACCAAACTATGGTGTTAGACCCTAAAACTGCAATAGAAACGTTCTTAGATTGTGAGATGGATACTCTTGTGATTCACAATTACATTATTAAAAAGAAGATACTTTAGTTAACATTAAATTAACTTTAACATTTTTTTCGTAACATTTTCTTAACATTGGTGTATTTATACTAAAGAGGAATGCTTATGAGAACACAACATTTATTTTTAGTAAAAATGGTTCAGATAGTGTGTATTCTTTTATTAGCACTATTTAGTACAGCCGCTTTCTCCCAAACTTCAGAAGGAGAAATAAAAAAGTACAAACAAGATTGTCAAACAGGTTACTTCATCAAGAAAGATGGTAAATGGTTAAGACATGGTATATGGAAACACCATTATGCATCTGCCGAGTATGACAATGGACAAATGGTTTGGATTGAATTAAAAGATGGTAGAAAGTTTACCTCAGAACAAATCAAAATCAAACAATTAGAATTAAAGATTGCGAGATTAGAAGAAAGAATCGCATCTAACTAAAATCTAAAACCCACCAACTCGGTGGGTTTTTTTCATATATATTTTATTAAATTCAAAAGATAATATTCTCTTAACATTAAATTAGGACTTACTTAGTATATATTGGTGTATTATAAAAAACACTTATATATAAATTATGGAATATCTTCCCATATTAGGTTTCTTACTTGCAGGATACGCAGTAATAGCAAACGATTCACTACAAACATTAGGAACTTGGTTAAACTCAAATAAAGATATCAAATGGTATTGGTTATGGGGATTTGCTTCTGTTATATTAGCAGGAGTATTCATCTATGGTCAATTCAATGGTGATGTTGCATATGGTAGATTGGATAAGATACCTTATATAGAACCAACTATTTGGCATATACTTGCACCACTAGCACTCCTACTACTTACAAGAAAGGGAATACCTGTTTCAACTTCATTCTTAGTTTTATCAGCATTTGCATCTTCGTTTATAATGGAAAAGATGTTAATCAAAAGTTTCGTAGGATATGGTGTAGCTGCAATAACTGCATATATCATATGGTTTCTAATCTCTAAATTTATAGATGAGAAAACAAAACCCCATACTAAGTACGATAAGTATTGGAGAATAGGGCAATGGTTCTCTACTGGATTCTTATGGACTCAATGGTTACAACATGACCATGCAAATATCGCAGTATTCTTACCAAGAGAACATAGTTGGTTAGGTACTTCTTTAATGATAATATTTTACATAGCTGTTCTTGGTTATGTATTTAGGATTGGTGGAGGTAAGATTCAACAATTGGTAATAACAAAAACCAATACTAAATTTGTACGTTCTGCAACAATAATAGATTTAGTTTATGCATTCTTATTACTTTACTTTAAACAATATAACAACATACCAATGTCAACCACATTTGTATTTATTGGAATGTTGGCAGGTAGGGAGTTGGCATTAAATAGTTTTTCTAAATCAGGTAAGATTAAAACGATATTCCCTTTAATTGGAAAAGATTTCCTTAAACTAATATTAGGTATATCAATCTCAGTAGCAATTGTAATCGCTATTCAATACTTCACATAATTATATCATATTAGTTGTATATAAATATATAAACCCCCAATACACCTCTCTAATTGATGTTTCAATATATATTTGAATTTTTTCTATCATATATACCATAGTTATTGAGTGGATATCCCTTAGTTTTGCAAGATGGAAAAGTTATTCACATTTAATTAAAACAAAAGGAGAACTATATGGAATTTCTAAATAAGATTGGCGATTGGGCTAAATCATTAACAGAAATCGGTATAAGTATCATCGCTCTTGGAGTAGTACTTGAAGTATTATTCAAAGGAATGCAGATACCCTTCTGGCCAGAAAACTCAGTAGTGGAAAACATTATGGGTATTTTGGGTGGATTGAGTAGTGAAGGTTTACTTGGATTAGTAGGTGCCTTTATTCTATACCACATCCTTAAGAAAAAATAAGGATTAATTGAAATCAATTGATTAAAACCTCACCCTAAAAAGTGAGGTTTTTTCGTTTACCATATTTATATACAACTAATATGGTATAATCATGAGTACAGATTTTGAATTATTTCCTGGCAAAAACCTTAGTGGATTGTTCAAAGACATCTACGAGAATCAGGTAAACAAGAAACAAAGAATCTCTGAGCTAATTGCTGAAATGAAAAAGGTAATTAGACATGCAGGGGATATGGCAGTAATTGGTCCAATCATAAAAGATTTAGTTGATACATCAGTTAAGAACGATGATTCACTAATCAAGATGGCAGCAATTGCACAAAGAATAATAGGAGCCGCTCAAAAAGCAGAAGGAGATGTTGGATTCCTTTCAGATGATGAAAAAGAACAATTACTTTCTCAGTTAGAAGAAACTGCAAAAGAAGTTGTTGATGAACAAGACCAAAAAGTTGATGAACTTACAAACGAAATAGAAGAACTCAAACAAAAGGTAGGTAAGTAATGGGTAGAAAAACAATATCACAACAATATCAATCAGCATCAAGTACTTTTGGAGTTGGTGGTAAAAAAGTAGATACTGGTATTGTAGAGCACGTTATCCTTAACGAAGATGATGATAATATTTTACAATCATCAAATTCAAAAGCAAATACAAAACTTGTAGATGTTTATATTGGTTCTGCTAGGATTAGAAAATCTAGTGATTTTTCTGTAAATAAAAAACAACTTCAATTTTATTTACCACTAATACCAGATGAGGGAGTTCCTTTACTTGGAGAAACTGTTCAACTTGTAAAGGTTGGTGGTACTGAGTATTACAAAAGAATACCAAGTGTTAGTATAAACATTGGTAATGCACGAAATAACGCTGAAAAGAAATTAGCAGATAAAACCTCCGATGCATCAGCTGATGCAGGTTCTTATTCAGAAGTATCACAAACTTCAACTGCTACATCTGATAGCGAAGAACGAGAAAACAAACTTGGAGAATATTTCAAATCAGAAGGAATACATAAACTTCGTTTGTATGAAGGAGATAGAATACTCCAATCAAGATTCGGCCAATCAATTCGTTTTAGTGGATATAACAATACAGATAATAAATTTTCTCCAACTATACTAATTCGTAATAGAGAAAATGATGAATCTCGAAATGATTTAGAACGAAATGATATTACAGAAGAAGATGTAAACAAAGATGGTTCTATTATTGCATTGGTATCTGATAAGTATAAAATACCATTCCAACCAGGTTTAATAGATGATGGTGGTTCGACTAATTTTGAAACTAATCCATTATACGCTGAAATACCAGAGGAGTATTTAGGAAATGACCAAATCTTAATAAATTCAGAAAGATTAATATTTTCAGCAAAATCCCAAGAAACTTTTTTCTTTTCAAAAGGAAATTATTCAATTATATCCGATGGTGATTTAAGTATGGATTTTGGATTCGGTGGAGGTAAATTAGATTTTGGTGGAGATGTAGTATTAACAACAGATAGAAATAGTTCAAACGTTTCTATAAACACAGGTGATGGTCAAATACGATTAAATACTGATGATAGTGGTAACTCACCAGGTACTGGTCAGAAAGAACCTTTAGCAAGAGGTGAAACTTTGGTAAAACTTTTATCAGAGTTAATTGATGCAATAACGCAGCAGGTATTTGCAACACCAACCGGTCCAACTGCAACTGGTCCTTTAAACGTTGCAGCATTTAAAAAGATACAAGGTCAACTTGATAAAATAAAATCTACATTAAACTTTACGGAGTAAATTATGTCTTGGAAATTGTTCAAAGTAAATATGTTAATGTACATGAACAATCCAATGGGGGTTGTTACATCTGCTCAATTTGTAATTAAACTTGTTACTGAATACGATTCGTGTATGAGACGAGGTGGTCAATTAATAGGTAAAGAATCTGTATTAGTAGGTAATATTGGCTTAATGACTACACTTCTTAATGTTGCCCATGCGAAGGCACTTACAAAAACCCAACCGGCTAAACATAATTTTTTAATGGATGCTGGTGATGCAATAAAAGGATATTGGACTGGGGCAACTTTACAACCATTTCCTATATACCCAATACCAGCACCAGGTTCTATACAAAATATAATTTTAAACTCTGGTATGGTAACAAACCCAGGTCAATGGCCAACAACACCATTTGAAATACCAACAAAATCTTGTTTAACTTTTATAGAAGCATTTACAATGTTTGCAAAAATTCATTTGTTTACCTTACAAGGTATGTTTATGACAACCTCATTATACCCATCAGTTCCCTCACCAATTCCAGCACCCGGTGTTGCAAATTGGCAAGCTTATATCATACCAGATACACCAATGTTTGGATTAAAATTTGGTAATGAGGGTGGTGATTTAAGTAATAATGATATTGATTTAGAAAATACTTCGGGTAAAGGAAAGTACCCACAAGTAAACAAGAAATCAAAACCACTAGTATCTCCAAACATTCTATCTAATAGTAATGCAGATGGATTATCTACTACAAACAAAGAAGATGAAATTGATGATAACTTAATTTCTGATTTAGGAAGTGGTTCTGATATTAGTGGTGATGAAAAACTTGATAAAATTTTAGATGCAGAAAGACAAAAAGATTTAGCAGGAATTGATAGATTCTATTCTTCTGCTATTCAAGCAATAGGTAATTTTAAAAATCTACAACCAGATACTGATGCACAGTTTAAAAAGAATTTAAGTGATTTACAAAAAGAATTACAAGATGAAAAAGATAACTGTTGTGTAGATTGTGATTAAAACCTAGAAAATCAACAAAGATATATTTATATTAAGATAAAAGGAAATTTTTACAAAAATGGATAATAAACAACTTATAAAAGTAATAAAGGCACTAGTGGAAGTTGAAGTAGCAAAGAAACATGAGACGTTTCTTAAGAACCAATTTCCAGCAATACTTGATGAAGCCGTTAAAGGTAAAATGAAAACTTTGAAAAAAACTACAACAAAAAAAGTAGTTAGTGAAGAAGTAGACCCATTTGAAATGGCAAATCAAGTATTACAAAACGAAAGAGAAGAACAACCAAAAAGACAATTCAGTAAAAACGCTGCAATTAATGAAGTTCTTAATAATACACAACCATTCTCTAAAGAACAAAGAAGTGGAGGAACACAAGTTAAATCTGTGTTAGATTCATTTCAGAAACCACAAGTGAATGAAAGTATGGATAAAACAGTTGAGTTTACTCAACAAGGAGCAGGAGCAGGTTTAGATGGAGTAAGAGCTTCAATGGCAGCACAAATGGGATATGGAGATATGCCAGGTGTTGGTGGAAAAAAACAAGGCTTGGGTGTAACAACTGGTTTAGCTGGATTAGATAGAATATTAAACAGAGATAACTCTGCGTTAGTTAAAAAATTTAAAAAATAATGGTACAAGGATTAATCGTATTAATACTATTGGGAACTTCTGTTTTCGTTCTTACTAAAACTTTAAAAAAGAAAAGTTCTGGTGAGTGTGGATGTAGTGGTTGTCAATGTGGGGAATAATAAATGTCATACATTTTACCAAAAAGAATTGTAAAGGATACCGATGAGGCTTTAGATAACTATGCGTATGGTTTAGATTATTCAGTAATGATTGGTTCTAATATGTTCAAATCCACATTTACTCTAGCAGATGCTGCAAGAGCTAATATTAGAAACCTTTTACAAACAAGAAAAGGTGAAAGAGTAATGCAACCAGAGTTTGGTACTGGTTTGGATGAATTACTTTTTGAACCAATGACTGGTGAGTTTGAAACAAAGGTTCAAAAAGAAATAACTAATTCGGTAAATTATTGGTTACCTTACGTTACAATAGAAGAAATTGAAATTGAGATGACAGATGAAATGAAAGATAGAAATAGAGCAACCTTAAATCTAACATTTAGAGTTGGTGAATCTATCGATTTAAATCAAGTATCATTATCAATACAGGGATAACAACATGGCATTAAATACATCAAATAAGAAAAACAAAGGTAGGGATATAAAGTATCTCAATAAAGATTTTGGTCAATTTAGAGAAAATCTAATTGAATATGCTAAAACATATTTCCCAACCACATATTCAGATTTTAACGAATCATCACCTGGAATGATGTTTATCGAAATGGCATCTTACTTAGGAGATGTTCTTGGATATTACATCGATGATAACTTAAAAGAATCGATGATTCATTCTGCAGAAGATAGAAGTAATGTTGTTGCTCTTTCAAACTTCTTAGGATACAAACCAAAAGTTACTTCTCCTGCATTAACAACGATTGCAGTTTATCAAATAACACCAAGTAAAAGAAGAGCAAGTGGTAACTTGTATGATGGTGATAATAGATTTGAAATGGATGAGGGATATCTATTTAGGGTTAAAGAAGGTATGGAATTGACATCCGATGCTGGTGTTGTATTTAGAACAACTGAATTACTAGATTTTGCAGATGATTATGAAAGAGAAGTAAATGTATATCAAAGAAACGCGTTAGGTGAACCAACCTTTTATTTAATCAAAAAATTTGTAAATGCCATCTCTGCCGAAATTAAAGAAGTAAATGTTCAATTTAGTTCACCAAAACAATTTGATAAAATAGATTTAGGTGATACTAATATAATTTCAATTTACGATGTAAGAGATTCAAATGGAAACAAATGGTATGAAGTTCCTTATCTTGCACAAGAAATGATTTATACTGATTATCCAAATACATCACAATTTGATAAAGATTTGGTTCAATTTAAAGATTCAGTACCAAGTATTCTTAAAGTAACGAAAACATCGAGAAGGTTTGTAAGACAAGTAAACGCAGATAATACAACTTCAATTGTATTTGGAGCAGGTAATTCAGCATCCTCAGATGAAACATTCTTACCAAACTTTAAGAATGTAGGATTGGGACTAAATAATTCAATCGATAGATTGGGTGCATCATTTGACCCTGCTAACTTTTTAAAATCAAAATCATATGGACAAGCACCTGCTAATACAACATTAACAATTAAATATTTAGTTGGAGGTGGTGTACCTGCAAACGTATCCAAAGGTTCTCTTAAGAGAATTACTAAGTTGGAATTTGATGAAGATTTAAGTTTGTTTGATAATGATGAACTACAAATGTATGGAACTGTTAAAAACTCCATTGCTGCAGAAAATGAAATACCTGCAACAGGTGGTAGAGGTGCAGAAACAATCGATGAGATTAGAGAAAACGCACTTGCACACTATGGTTCACAAAACAGAGCAGTAACAAGAAAAGATTACCAAGTTAGAGCTTTGGCATTAGACCCAAAATATGGTGGTGTTGCAAAAGCATACTGTGCACCAGATGGAGAGTTAGATAATAACTCACCTAGTTCCATATTGAACACTCCTGATACATTAGAAGAATTTGCTGGATTAGTACAAAGACTTGGTGGAGATGGAAAAACTGAAACTGAAATTAAAACAGAACTACAAAGATTTTTAGTAGGAAAACAGAGTAACTCTAATAGTGTAGAAAAAAATAATCCATTCGCTATTAATCTTTATTTACTTGCATATGATTCAAGTAAACACCTAACAGTTCTTAATAAAGCAGTTAAAGAAAATGTAAAAACGTATCTTTCAGAATACAGAATGTTAACAGATGGTATAAATCTTTTAGATGGGTTTGTAATTAACATTGGTGTTGATTTTGAAATTATGACATATAACTCTTATAACAAACGAGAAGTTTTACTACAATGTATTACTGAAGTAGAAAATTATTTTAACATTGATAATTGGACTTTCAACACACCAATTAACATTTCTGAATTAGAATTAATAATTGCAGGAGTTGAGGGAGTATTATCAGTACCAAAGTGCCAGATTGTAAATAAATGTGGTGGTGTTTATTCTAAGAATAAATACAACATTGAATCAGCAACAAAGGGTAAAATGGTTTATCCATCATTAGACCCTTCGGTATTTGAATTAAAATATCCTGGTAAGGATATAAAAGGGAGAGTTGTATAATGTATCATTTCGTAACCGCATCTAAAGATGCAACTATTTACTTACAACAACCATCTCAGAATACTGGGTTGGATGAAATATTAGAAGTATCTAAAACTTATTATGGTAGTTTAAAAGATATTGCACATTCTGTAATTAAGTTTGAAACAACTCCACTTTCACAATCTATTGCAAGTGGTGAAGTAACAATGAGTGCAGCAGATATGATTTTAAGAGAATGTGAATCTTCTGAAATCCCAATTGATTATACAATATATGCTTATGCAGTAACACAATCGTGGGAAATGGGTATTGGTACTCGTTTCGATGATATTACAACTGATGGTGTAACTTGGAACTCTGTAAGAACAGGACAAGATTGGTTATCACTTGAAGAGCATTCTGCAGATACAACTGGTTCATTTAATGGTAAGGGTGGAACTTGGTTCACTGGTTCATATTCTTCACAATCATTTTCATATGAATCATCTGATATAGAAATGGATGTTAAAACAACCATGGATGAGTGGATTGGTGGAACTCTACCAAATGAAGGATTTATTATAAAATACGATACAGCATTAGAAAACGATACTAATGATTATGGACAATTAAAATTCTTCTCAAAAGAAACAAATACAATATACCAACCTAAACTAAGAATTGGTTGGGATGATTCTTTATTCTCTACTGGTTCTTTAACCGCACTTACCTCTGATGATATTCATGTAACCTTTAAACGATTAAAGACTAGATATAAACAAGGAAGTAAACCTATAATCAGAGTTTTTGGAAGAGAAAAATATCCTCTTAAAACTTATACCAAACAATATTCTTATACAGATGTATATTTTTTACCATCAACAAGTTATTATCAAGTAAAAGATGTATTGACAGATGAGATAATAATTCCATTCGATGATAATTACACAAAAGTTAGTTGTGATTCAAGTGGTAACTATTTTAAACTAGATTTAACAAATTGGGAATACAATAGAAATTATTATATTCAGATTAAAATAGATAGAGATGGTGTAATAGAATACTTTGAAGATAAGGATTTAACTTTTACAATAGAGAAATAAAATGGCATTAGATAACAGATTTAGATTTGATGAATTGGTAAAACAAGGTTCACAAGTAATTGTGTCTGAGGACCCTACCAATAAAAACCATACATTTATTGATGGTTCATCTACTTTTGTGTCCGCATCTCAAGATGTACCATATGACCATTTAAAAGGTGAACGAGATGGTGAAATTACTTCATTTATTGAGAAACCAGCATATACTGAAGAACAATTAAAAAAGGCAATCGATGTTAATATCGATGAATTAGTTAAACCACAAGGACCACCAAGACCAGATGTTGTTCCGAGAGCAGTATATGATGAATTAGAAAATAAATTTCAACAAGCTATTGAAGATTTAGAGTCTGCACTAAATAAAATTTTAGGATTAGAAGGAGACGTTGCTCAATTAACAGCTCAATTACAAGCAGCACTTGTAGAGAATGATTCCTTACAAACTCAAAAGGCAGTTGTTGATAATCAGTTTCAACAATCAACTGAACGATATAAAGACCAAACTTCTAAATTAACACTTGCAATTATTAAATCAACTAAAGAAGCAAACGAAAGAGTTAGATTAAATGCACAAGTAGAAGGTTTAGTTGCTCAAAAAGATGTATTAAGACAAGAACTTCTTTCATTAAGAAAGATTGTATCTGGTCTTGAAGGACAGGTTGCGGCTGGGGTTGAATCACTAAAAGTACAAACAGAGGCCGCTGCGGCACAGAGAGAAGCCCAAGCTGCAGCAGCAGAAGCTCAACGATTGGCTTTGGAAAATCAACAAAAAGCATTAGAATCTCAATTATCTGGACAAGCAGCAGAAACGGCTGCAGCAGCAGCAGGATTCTCTCCATTAAGTGATGGAGAATCATATTATCAAGTTAAAAAAACAGGTTCTGGTTCATCCGATATTGAATGGGGTACTTCAGTAGATAACCCAAAACCAGGTGCTGTTGGTACTCTTAATGTACAAAATTTAAAAGATAGTGGTGCTAAAATTACTCAAGTAAGTATAAGAGTAACTGGTGGTTTATCCAGTTACGGTCCACTTGGATTTGGCAGTGATAATGGTAAACCAAAAACATCACAATCCATAAATGTAGCCAAAGGAGCTAAAACTTCTATTAAACTATACATGAATAGAAAAATTGGTGGTAGGAATCAACCAGAACCAGATAGAAGTAACTTTTTAAATAAAGCACAAGATTATAATGGTAATTTTCAGGCTACTTTTAAATACGATGATGGTACAACTACTAATAGCGATAGTTTAAGTTGGCACATAAGAAAGAATAAAAGATAATAAATGAAGGATTTTAAAAACATAGAAGAAAAAAGAGGCTATCGAGTTGAGAAAAAAGATAGAGATATTTTTGAACGCGAAGTTCGAAGAGGTCTATTTGGTATTGATGTTGGTGATATCATTGAATTTATACTCTATGATGCAAACGATAATCCACTTCCACAAGAGTTTACTAATGGAAAATTAGTAAGATATATTTCTTATACAGATGAAAATATTAAAAAATATTTTAGTAAAGTAAATCAAACCAAATATAATATTAAAAGAAATGGTGCTGATGAATTTTTTATTGATTTAGAAAAATTAATTAAAGAAGCTGGATACTCTCAAGGTGTCTTTAAAACATCAGTAGCTTTACTTAATAGAAGATTAGGTTCAGAAGAACGTAAGTTTGATAGAGCATGGATACATGAAATTTCTCCATCAAGAACCGAAGTAAGAGTTTTACCAGTAATCGATGAATCAACTGGTAAACCAAATTCAGATTTACAAACTCGATATGATACATTCACAAGTGGTGAAGATTTCGCAGCTGATGTAATTACGTTTTTAGATGAATTTGCTGCACAATTTGATATTCCAACCATTTTAAAAAATATGTTAACCTTACGAGGTAAGGTTGCAGATGGTGAGGGATATATAAAATTAATTGAAAAAGAATTTAAAATAGATAATTTTGAAAGATGGTTATCTCTTGTAAAAATATCTTTTGATAAAGCATTAGACCATTTCAGAAATAATAGATATTCTAATATTTTAGAACAAGAAAAATTTGGTCAACCAACTGGTGAAACTTTTGGTATTAACTTTAATTCAAAAGGAATAATACATCAACTTTGTGATATTGGAGAACAATGTGTAAATTATCATTTACCAAATCAAGAAATACGAAGTGAAACAATTAGAACACGAGGTCAACAAAAAACTATTGATTCATTAAAAAAGATTTTAAAAACAGTAACATCAGATGGGGAGTTTTTAGCAGAAGCCCCAACAGAAAAGAAACCTGCTATTAGAGGATGTAGAGACCCTAAAGCCACAAATTACAATGCGGCTGCAACTGTGGATGATATATGTCAATATACTGTGAATGTAACTAAGTATAAGAAAATTGCTATACCTCCACCTCCACCACCTCCAGCTCCACCACCGTCACCAAGACCACCGGCACCAAGACCAAGTCCACCAAGACCTAAACCAGCAAGTGGTGGATATTCAATTAGTGCATCACCAATTGAAGGACAACCAGCATCTAAAAATGGTAGACTTATACAACAATTTAGAGTACAAGCATCTCCATCGAATATTAAAAAATTTGGTGCAAATGCACACCAAGCAACAATTACTGGTGCACCATCTTGGTGTAAGATAACCGTACCAAGTAGAAATTTAAGTTATAGTAGGGGGAGTTGTTTATTAAGAGTAAGAATGTATAAAAACGATGGACCTGCACGTAGTGGTACTGTTTCTTTCAGTTCTACATTACCAGGAAATCCAACAACATCTGTAACCATACGACAGGAGGGTGAGGGTGCATCAGCCCCACCACCAAGAACACCATTACCAAAACCTAAACCAACACCGCCTGCAAATC
>Ga0209603_1002372_pt1 | contig 17583 bp, 17 predicted proteins | sample COGITO_mtgs_1206_FD_184812 | JGI IMG/M metagenome (GOLD analysis project Ga0209603, IMG submission 184812) | Pelagic marine microbial communities from North Sea - COGITO_mtgs_120607 (SPAdes) (version 2) | ecosystem: Environmental > Aquatic > Marine > Epipelagic ... | reverse complement strand
GGTGAAGCAAGAGGGCGGAATTTATTTTTTTCTACCGATATAGATGCAGCTATTCAAGAATCGGAAATGATATTTATGGCCGTCAATACGCCTACCAAAACAGAAGGGGAGGGTGCTGGGATGGCAGCAGATCTTCAGTATGTGGAAGCATGTTCCAAAAGAATTGCTCAGGTGGTGAAAACAAAAAAAATAGTTGTTGAAAAATCAACCTTACCCGTTCGTACCGCAGAAAAAATTAAAGAAATTTTACACCAAGAAGGCAATGGCGTTTCATTTGAGGTTTTATCCAATCCCGAATTTTTAGCCGAAGGGACAGCAATTAAAGACCTATTCAAGTCGGATCGCGTATTAATTGGAGGTGACGCGACTCCTTCTGGGCAAGAAGCAGTTGCATCCTTAGTCGAGATCTACACGCAATGGATCCCAAAAGAAAAGATATTGACTACCAATGTATGGTCTTCTGAGTTGGCTAAACTGGCTTCTAACGCAATGTTAGCCCAACGAATATCGTCTATTAACTCACTATCAGCACTTTGTGAAAAAACAGGTGCTGATATTAATGAATTGTCCCAAGCAATTGGAATGGATCATCGGATTGGCCCCAAGTTTCTAAAAGCATCTGTCGGATTTGGAGGGAGTTGTTTCCAAAAAGATATTTTAAATTTAGTGTATTTGAGCAAGTACTATGGATTAGAAGAAGTTGCAGAATACTGGCATCAGGTTGTGAAGATTAATGATTATCAGAAGAATCGTTTTACTAATAAAATTATTGAAAGCTTTAAAGAAAACAGTGCAGATAAGAAAATCACAATTTTAGGATGGTCTTTTAAGCCAAATACAAATGACAGCCGAGAATCTCCAGCTATTGCCGTAGCAAGTTCACTGCTTAATGCAGGTTTTGAATTAAACGTATATGATCCCAAAGTTCCAGATGACAGGATTAGAGAAGACCTAAAAAAAATATCATTTAACAGCTCAAAACTTAATATTCGGAATTCTTTAGAAGAAGCAATTGAGAGCGCCCAAGCGGTTGCAATTCTGACTGAATGGAAACAGTTTTCAAAATTAGATTTGACCAAGCATAAGCTGTTTAATGGTACCTCTCAAAAAATGAAATCTGAATACAATTATCAAATAGGTACATGAATCAAAATAGTATAGAAGAATTCGAACGTATTTACCATAATTTGAAGCTAAGCCATCATCCATTTCATAGAATGATGAAGTATTTGGATTGGTGCTTTGAAGGGGTTGATTTTCGTGATAAATCAGTTTTAGATATTGGTGGGGGAAACGGTATTTATTCTTTTTATAGTAGGTTTAAAGGGAGCAGTAGCGCTTTGAATTTAGAGCCTTTCGCTGCAGGATCTTCCATCCTTGACTTTGACGATACTGAAGCGATTGATAATTTAAGTATTTCAGTCAATAATCAAACGATTCAAGACTTTTCTTCAAATGAAAAATTTGATGTCATCATACTTCATGATTCCATCAATCACTTGGACGAGTCAATGTTTGAAAAGATACATCAGGATAAAAATAAATTTTCAGATTATAAAATGCTTATAAATAAAATTGTAAGCCTCTTGACTAGTAACAGTTTGATTTTAGTTACAGATTGTTCAAGAAGAAACTTCTGGGGCGATTTAGGTTTAAAATCCCCTTTTGCACCAACTATTGACTGGCATTTACATCAAACCCCCCAACTGGTTGAAAAGCTTTTTGAAGACCATATGTTTAAATCGAAACTTCGCTGGTCACCGTTTAAACGTTTTGGATATTTTGGAAGAGTGTTGTCCAAAATGGGGTTTATCCCATCTTATTTTATGCAGTCGCATTTTAATATCAGATTATCAAATGAAAAAGACGATGAATATTAAGCCGCCATATTTAATTGCTGAAATTGGGCAAGCTCATGATGGCTCTTTAGGGATTGCACATTCATATATTGAAGCATTAAAAGACTCTGGAGTTGACGCAATAAAATTTCAAATACATGTTGCAGATGCTGAAAGTAGTATTTATGAGCCATTTAGAATAAATTTCTCATATGAAGATAAAAATAGGTATGATTATTGGAAAAGAATGGAATTTAATTTTGAGCAATGGATTGGATTAAAAAATCACTGTAATGACTTTGGGTTTGACTTTATTTTATCTCCCTTTTCTGTTGAAGCATTAGAAATCACTAATCAGCTTGGGTGCAAAACACTCAAATTAGGGTCTGGTGAAACCTCAAATAAACTTTTATTGGATTTAGCATGTCAAATGGACTTTGAAAATATTATTTTTTCAAATGGTCTTTGCAATGAAGAAGAGCTTGATTATACAGTACATAAAATAATATCATCCAACAAAAACCCTTTTCTATTGCAATGCACAACACAATATCCTTCGCAACCAGAAAATTGGAAATTAAATCAAATAAAGGTTTTACATGATAGATATGAAATACCCATTGGTTATTCGGATCATAGTGGTCATTTTTCAAGCTCGATAGCAGCGTTTGTTTTAGGTGCGGAAATATTAGAGTTTCATGTAGTTTTTGATAAGAGAATGTTTGGTCCAGATGCCACAAGTTCATTAACGATTGAGGAAACTAAATTATTAGTTTATTCCTTACGTCAATTAAACCAATCGTTAACTACCAAAACTTCTTTTGATGAACAAAACCACTTCAATAGAAAAATTTTCACCAAATCTTTAAGTCTACGATCTAATTTAAATAAAGGTTCAAAAATTGAACTTCAATCTTTAGAGACAAAAAAACCATCTGGCAAAGGCATTTCGGTGAATGAATACGACAAGATATTAGGGAAGACAACAACTAGAAATCTTCACAAAGGCGATTTTTTAAATTATAAAGACATAGAATGAAGAAAGTATCGGCAGTGATTACTGCTAGAGCATCGTATAGTAGAATTAAGAGTGTACTTATAGAATTGAATAAATCAGATGATTTAATTCTGGAAATAGTTATAATGGCTTCTGCATTGGTTGATAAATATGGCTCCATTATAAATTATCTAGAGAATGACGGGCTTAATATATCTTACAAGATTTTTTCTTTAGTAAATACTCAGGACTCAAGTTTTCAGTCCAAAACAACTGGTTTAGGCATCATTGAGTTATCTAACTATTTTTCTAATTTTAGACCTCATATAGTCATTACGATTGCTGACAGGTTTGAAACTATTTCAACAGCTATCTCAGCCTCTTACATGAATATCCCATTAATACATTTTCAAGGTGGGGAAGATTCTGGAAATATTGACAATAAAGTAAGAAATGCGATCACGCATCTTTCAGATTATCACTTTGTTTCCAATGAAAAAGCTTTAGAACGTTTAATTAGTATGGGTATTAGTGAAAGTAAAGTTTTCAATTTTGGATGCCCTTCAATTGATATTATTGACAAAGCATTAGAGCAAAAGATTTCCTCCTCTATTTTTGAAAGGTATTCTTGGTCGGGTAAGAAAATTGATCTAGAAAAATCATACATAGTAGTTTTGCAGCATGCAGTTACCGATGAACCTGATACTGCACATCAAATTCAGCAAACAATAAATGCCATTAAAAAGTTCAATAATCAAGTTATTTGGTTTTGGCCAAATATTGATTATGGAACTGATAAAATATCTAAGGTTTTGAGGGTATTCAGCAATAACAATTCTGAATTACCAATATGTTTTATTAAATCTCTCGGTCCAAATGATTTTCTAAGATTAATTTCTAAATGCTCAGTACTCATTGGCAATTCTAGTGTTGGAATTCGAGAATCTTCATATATAGGTGTTCCTGTTGTGAATATTGGGACCAGGCAAAAAAATAGGACTAGGGCTGAAAACGTTTTAGATGTGAATTATGATTCTAAAGAAATTTTAGAAGCAATTTCAACTCAGTTTCAAAAAAAACTAGAGAAAAGCACAATTTATGGAAAGGGTAATGCAGCTGCTTTGATTTCAAAAAAAATAGAAACAATTATTGGATGTTAAGAACATTAATTGCAGAGCCTAATGACTTTTCACCAGAAGTCAAAAAGAGACTCAATAGGATTTCGCAAGTTGAAGAAATATCATCACTTACTCAAGAAGAGTTTAATGAAGCACTTTTTGAATTTGATATAATATGGTTTAGATTAAAGTACCACATTTCAGATATTTCTAGTAACAAAAAAATAAAATGTAAATACCTGGTGTGTCCCGTTACTGGGGTTAATCATATTTCAATGTCCTTTTTGGAGAGAAACGATGTCAAACTAATTTCCCTTAAAGGGGAATATAAATTCTTAAGCTCTATAACACCTACTGCAGAACACACAGTGTTTTTGACTTTAGCGTTGCTTAGAAATTCAATTCAGGCAGCTGAGAGTGTTAAAAAGGGTTCTTGGGATAGAGATAGATTTAGAGGATTCGAACTTAATGGGAAGAGATTAGGAATTATTGGTTTTGGCAGACTTGGGAAAATTGTTGCGAAGTATTTTAAATCATTTGGCTGTGAAGTATTAATAAATGATATAAAAAAACCACTTGATTCTGACTATTTATATGTTGATTCTTTAGAAGAAATATTCAATCTTTCTGATATAATTACTTTGCATGTAGATTTGAACAAATCAACTTTTAAATTTATAGATAAAAAAATTTTGTCCTCAAGTCATGGTGTTTATTTGATTAATACCTCTAGAGGAGAGATAGTAGATGAAAATGCGGTTTTGTTTGCACTCAAAAACGGAAATCTGAAAGGCTATGCTTCTGATGTTGTTTGCAATGAAGAAAAAGGGATTAGTTCAAGTAAAATATTAAAGAGTCATGCTAACAAAGACTACAATACAATTTTCACGCCTCATATTGGAGGCTGTACTTATGAATCAACAATTAAAACAGAAAGTTTTGTTTTTGATAAACTTTTGAAAATCATAACTAATGAGTAAAAATTTTAAATCTGGTTCGCAAGAATCTTTTGATAATAATTGGAAAAACAGACCTGAATTACTTTATAATCATTGGTGTAAAGGTGAACCCCAAAATCAGATTCAATTAGCATTTTATCAGCACCATGACCTTTTTAAACATTTATTAAATAAAAAGGGTAAAATCAAAATGCTAGAAGTTGGTTGTGGGAGAGGTAGTTTAAGTTCATTCTTTGCAGAAGAAAAAAATCAATGCTATCTTTTAGATACTTCAGAGTCTGTAATTAGTCGTGCAAAAAACATTTTTAAAAAAAACAATCATGAAGCAAAATTTTTTGTTGAAGATGCAACCAAAACATCATTTCCAGATAATTCCTTTGATTTTGTTGTCTCTATAGGGTTGCTTGAGCATTTTGAGAATATTGATGATATTATAAAAGAACAATATCGAATTTTAACTAAAGATGGTGTTTTAATCAACTATATAGTACCAGAAAACAAGAATAATATTCAAAAAGATTACAATTGGATTAATGATATCCTCAATGTTTATTATGATAATTCCGAATTGTCAAAAGAAATAATTAAAGATGAGGTATTTCGATCTGATGCTGATTCCGAAGTATACATTGAATCCTATAAAAAAAATGGGTTTAATGATATTTTTAGTTCAGGTGTTTATCCATTACCCATGATATCTCATTCCATAGAATTTCCATTTTCACTAATGGACTCAAAAGCAGAAAAATTAATAGTACGTCATTTTTTAAAAATTTTAAATCAAAATAATAAACTTAACAAGCATCCTTGGTTGTGTGAGGAATCTTATGGTCAAGCATTCATTGTTAAAGGGACTAAATCATGAAAAAATTAAATGGAATTATAGTAAATATGTTGTCTCCTATGAATCAGGATTATTCATTGGATAAACAGGGAGTCAATAATTTGGTTGATTATTATATAAAAAATAATTTAGCAGGGATTTGGGCTCTTGGTTCTGCAGGAGAGGACATCTCAATTTCTCAAGAGTATAGGCGTCAGTTTACAGACGAGCTAAATAATGCCTCGAATGACCAAATTCCTGCGATAGTTGGGTTGGGTAATATGTCATTTGAAGAAATTATTGCCTTTGATGAATACAATATCAATAATGATTTTTTTGGATACCATATTTTATTGTATGATCAAAAAATAAGCGATCCACAAGCAGTAAATTATATTCAAAAAATTGCAGATCATTTGAAGAAGCCTTTATGGCTATACAACAACCCAAAACGAGGTAAGCTATTGAGTTTCGAATCAGTTAAAACCCTATCAAACCATCCAAATATTCAGGGCATAAAAGTAGGAGGTTATAATCTTACTGAACTCACTAATTCAGTTGGTCTTGAAAATGAAAGTTTTCAAGTAATGGCTGCTGGGGGAGGTCAGGTATTTCAGGCTCTTGCTTTGGGATATAAATGTCATTCCACAAGTGATGCTAACTGTTTTCCAAAATTGATGAATGGGATTTACACGGATTTCATTCAAAATAAAATTGATCAGTCTAGAAAAAAACAATTCGATTATTTATCTCATAAAAGTTATTTGAAGGGAAATGTTATGATTAACGGTGAAAAGTCTGCAGAAGAAAAATTCATTTGTTCTATTAAGGGAATATGCAAAGAATATGTAAACCCCTCATATTCATTATTAGATGTTGAATCAAAAAAGACTATTTCTACCTACGTAAAAAAAAATAATTTGATTTGAAAAATCTTGCTTTCATACCTGCGAAATCTTTTTCAAATAGGATACCTAGAAAAAATTTTTTGGATATAAATGGCAAAACTCTTGTTGATTATACAATTGACTTGGCAACTAATTGCAAAAATATTAGCGAAATATATTTAAGTACAGACAAAAATTATTTGCCCCAAAAAACAATCAATAACTTAAAAGTACACATTAGAAGTAAAGAACAATCAAACCCTGAATTAACTGTTTTAGAATTGATTAATCTATGGTTGGTCGAAAATAAAATACTCTTTGACAATCTAATTTTATTACAACCAACCCATCCCTTCAGAACCCATCTCGAAGTAGATAAAGTAATATCTAAATTCAATAAGGAAAGGAGTTCTTACGATAGTCTTGTAACTTATACCAGTCAGAAAATTAGACATATAGCTAGTAGTAGTGATGAGATAAATGTTAAAAGACATTTAGTTAAATCTGAAAGATTTATAAACGGTCAAGTATATATATTCAAAAATATAAACAATAGAATCTCTTACGGTGATAAAACACTATTATATAAGACCACCCCTTCTGTTTTTGATGTTAATGTTGATGAGCCACATGAATTAGAGTTAGCCAAAATACTAGCTAAAGAATTTAAAAAATATTTATGAATATACTCTACTCAACAATGGGATCTTATTTTAAAGTATTCTATCATTTAAATATGGAATTAAATGATTCATTAACTATTGTCCCCTCTTTTTACATATCAGATAAAAACTATATTGAAAAAACATTCAAAAAAGATTTTTTACAAAATCTTAATACTATAAAGGAGTGGGATTTGATTAACAATGGGCTTCAATCAAAATTAGTTAATGAAAGACTTATTGAAATACAAAAAACCTATTTCGGTGATGAATCAATATGGAGAAGTATAATCAATGACAGAAGGCTTTACAATGGCACGTATTGCAAGTATAAACAAGATTATTTTACTAAATTTAAAGAAGAAGAGCTATTGAAAATATTTCAATATTCATTTGATGAAATTGAAAAACATATTAAAAAAACTGAACCCGATTGTGTTATAGGTCCAATTCCTACAACTATTGGGGAATATTTGATTTTTAGGATTGCTAAAAAGAAGAATATAAAAACTCTAATATTTAGACATACCAAAATAAAGAACTATTATTCTTTTTTGAATAACTTAAATGAAGTAAACCATGAAGTAGATTCATCAATTCTTGAAAAGAATTTTTCGGACAAAAACTTTAATGAAGCTAAAAATTATATTCATGATTTTAAACTAAAAAAAGGAGTTTTGTATGAAGGCACAATAAAACGCGATAATTATTTTTTTAAAGCAATATTTACTTTTTTAAGTGGTATTCCAAAAAACTTCATCAAAGAGTATTTCATCAAGCCATTTAAAAAAAATGACTTGCATTCTAGAGGGAATGAATTTTATAAAAACTACTTATTTTATTTAAAGCCGTACCTCAATAATTTTATTCTAAAGCTTTTTCACAAAAATTATTTTTCATCATTTGATTCTATTGAGAAAAAGAAATTTATTTATTTCCCATTACACTCTGAACCAGAAATTGCAATTACTTTCTTATCAAAAGGATATTACAATCAAATAGAATTAATTCGTGAAATAAGCTTCAATTTACCCGCAGGATATTGTTTAGTGGTTAATGAACATCCAAGAAATAAAGCAAGAAGAAGCATTAGTTACTATAAAAGCATTTCAAAAATCCCCAATGTATATTTAGCAGATTTTGAAATTAAATCTCATGATCTAATAAATCTTTCATCTTTAGTTATTGTATTGTCAGGATTTATTGGATTTGAGTCCTTAATACTTAAAAAACCAGTGATTTGTTTTGGAAAAACCAACTACTCAAGGATTAGTCAAAAAATGATTAAATTCCTTCCTAACCTAAATAAATTATATAATGAAATTATTGATTCATTAGAATCATTTAAACATGAAGAGGATAAATTAATTTCATTTATTGCTTCTGTAATCAGTCATTCTGAACCAATAAATTTTTATTCTGTTCTATTGAATAAAAATAGAGTAAACTTTAAAGAAAGTTCTCAAGATTTTCATTTAAATATTGAGTCTTTGGCTAAACTTACAACCCGTAAAATATTTGAAAAGGATAAATAATAAGGCGTTAAAATTTGCAAAAGTATTATCAATTGCAATATTAATTGGAAAATCATTATCAATACCCATTGGACTCTACATATCAACAATGTTGGGTGCTACAGCCTATGGCACTTGGATTTTTTTTAATACACTATTTGTTTATTTTGGATATATCAATCTAGGCATATTAGCTTATGTAAAGATGAAAATCCCTCATCTTGATGCAAAAGGACTCTTAGAACATAAGGCAAGCCTATACAAGAAAACATTTACTACCTATTCTTTACTTACAGCTGTTCTATTTTTAGTTATTATAATCTATTATCATCTAACAAAGGATGAATTTATTAGCAAATATTTATATTTGATCCTTATCTATCTGATTGTAAGAAATTTAAATAGCTATTTCTCTTTAATTTACAAGTCTGAAGGAATGTATATCGAGTACAGTTATAATAAACTGTATGTCGATATTTTTAAACCGATTGCCTCTTTGATTTTGTGCTACTTCCTACATTTAAGAGGGCTAATAATATCTTTGATTTTAGTAAACGTAATTAGTGTAATTGAAATATATATTACAATCGATGGTAGAAAATTTATTTTATTTGGGAAATTAATATCATTGAAAGAATTCAAATCAAGCATCAATATATTTTCAAGTAATAAATTAGATAGTTTTTCAAAAACACTGCCAATATTACTGTTCCAGTATTTTGGTATGTATACCGGATTGGGACTTTTTACATTTGCCAATAATTACGCTTCAATCAAACAATTTCCTTTCTTAAAAGAAGGTCTTTTTGTGGTAGGTAGAGAAATGAATTTCAGTCAAGGGAGTAACTCATCTGTAAAAACACTCAAACACTATTTTACATTAAAACTGGTATTTTTTAATTTCATTGTCTTATTATCCTTAGGTAGTGTATTAATAATTATTCATGGCTTATCAAATACATATTTAACAGTGTTTAAATCATCTATTGATTTAATGTTTCTTTTTTTGTCTGCGGTGAGTTTTGAATGTTTAAAGATTTTTATTGATAATTATTTTATTGCTACAAATCAGTTAACAAAAAAAACAAGGTGGTCACTCGTTTCATTGTCTATTATATCTTTAAGTCTGTTTTATGCATTTTATTTCAACTTTAATTTATTTACCATAACATTTTTGTTTGTATTAGCTTATGTAGTAGGTGTAATTTTACAAATGCACATCGTTTATAATCAAATTGCTAATAACAAGTTTTTTATTTTAGAAATTTCTAAATACATATTTATTTCATTGCTTATTTACATTTTAATGTTTGTATTAACCAAAATAGAAATAAGTGACTTTGAGTTTTTCAAAATTAAAGTCATAGATATGATTTTAAGACTCTTTGTATATAACAGTGTGGTGTTTGCAGTTTATTCTATGATTTATAAAAACTATAAATTCACTGAGTTTCTAAAAATAATGATGGATTCGTTATTTGAAAAGTTTTTCAAAAACAGGAATTACTTTTGATGAGCCTAATGGGGTTAGATGTTCTTCGTCTCGATATAATGGTTGATCCTTATCAAAATAGGGTCAAGAATTACAGGGTTTAACGAAAATTGAATCAATTTATCTAAAAGTTCAGAAGGCTTTTTAGTATCAATGACATTTGTCATAAATTTTTTATTTGTAAACTTTAGATCTATATTTTTAACGTAATTTTATAAAAGTTAAATGTGATCTTTGTGACCGCGAAAATTTGCAAATGAGTAGCCATTTTGTGTCAATTCTTTTTTGGTTTTGCTCCCTAAATCATCAAAAGATTTCATTAAAGTTGACTTTTTTTTAAATTCTAAAGGCTTGCTAATTATGTTATAAACCTTACTAAACTTCATTGAGTGGAAAACACCCAAAAATCTATATTCGTCTAATTGTATAATCTTTATTAGTATTTTCCTTAACATTAAATAATCAATTAAACTTTTGAACAAAGTTAAGTCATTCATAAAAAAAATTTTAAAAAGCAATACGGTTATTTTCAAATTGGTTCAGTCCATACTTACGTATTTAAATCGTTATCTCAGATTTGCAAGAATCATTCATAAATTTTATAATACTGATAATGTCTACATAGAAATAAATCATGGGAATAATGAAACTTTTTTTGGCTATTATGACAAGCTTCCTGTGAATAGAAATGGTAAAGTACTTTTTCATTCAACTGAAATACCGACCTCAAAAAAACCTGATAATCAAGTTAAAATTCATATTGGATTGTATGATTTGCGGACAAAAGATTTTAAAATGGTGGAGAGTTCAAATTCATATAATTGGCAACAAGGTACAAGGCTACAATGGTTGAATGATACCGAATTTGTATACAATGATTTTTGTGAAAAGAAAGGTATTTATGTAACCAAGAGGTACAACTTAGCTATTAGAGGCATATCAGATATTTACGAATTTCCTATCCAAGAAACACTTGGGGAGGAGATTTTTTACAGCTTAAATTATAGAAGATTAAGATCTTTAAGAGAGGATTATGGATATTACAATTTACCCAAAATGTCAAACTTAGAGTTAAAAAGCATACATAACGATGGAATTTGGGAAATCAACTATCAAACAAAGAAAAGTTATTTGATATTTTCCATAAACGAAATAATTAAAATAAACTACAGGGAATCTTTTAGTGATTATTATCATTGGTTAAATCACATCATGGTATCACCTAATAAAACAAAAGTTGTTTTTCTTCATAGATGTAGAAAAGGAATAAAAAAGTTAGATAGGTTGTTTGCTTTTTGTCCCAGAAAACGAAAATTAAATTTAATTGTTGATTACTCTCCGATTAGTCACTTTAATTGGATTAACGAAGTGGAATTAATTTGTTTTTTCTACGGAAATGGAAAAGAATTAAACTACAAAAAGATTAATATATTAAATAATTCTGTAGAAGAAACATCTTGTTTTGGGGAGTTCAATAATTTTGATGGCCATCCCACAGTAAGAGAAAACGTGTATCTGACAGATACATATCCAGATAAATTTGGATTTCAAAAACTGATTTTTTCACATGAAAAAAACTCACCAAAAATAATTGGAGAATTTTATCATTCACTAAAATTTAAAAATGTCACAAGATGTGATTTACATCCTAAATATTTTGAGGGTAAAGTATTTTTTGATCAGGTCAACAATTTTAAAAGAAGGGCTAGTATATTAGATGTAAATGTTTAAATAAGAACAAATGTTCATAGATAAAAAATTTAGAAAGCCAAGAGTCTGGTCAAATAAAATACTTTTAGAAATATCTCACATGTTTACAGGAGACGTCGCAAATATTTCTGGATGGCAAGACAAGGATAAACAAGGCCGATATTACAAAGATTATTTTAGCAATGCAGAGAATTATGTCATATCCAACTATGAATCTAATGCAAGAGGTTTTCAAGGAAATATTGAAAATGAATTCTTTCTAAATCTAGAAGATGATTTACCAAAAAAATTAATTAAAAAATTTGATGTTGTATTTAACCACACCGTATTAGAACATATTTTTGACATTCAAAAGGCATTTCAAAATCTTTGCTTGTTGAGTAAAGACATTGTTATCGTCGTTGTCCCCTTTTTACAAGAACAACACGGAGATTATGGTGATTATTGGAGATTTACTCCACTTGCCATAAAAAAACTTTTTGAAAAAAATGATATGAAAACTATTTATATCAACTATAATGATTCATCAAATGAATCAATTTATGTACTAGCTATAGGATCTTCAAATCCTGAAAAATGGAATAGTATATATAAGTTTGAGTCCAACCAAATAAATCAAACTGGGGACATTGGGACGAAGATTTTGAAAAATAGTTTGATTACAAAGGTTCTCTATAAATTTGGTTTAATCAATTAAATACATTTCAAGTATCAGATTAACTAATATTGTGAGGCTAAAAGAGAATTATTTCAAATCAAGTTACACGAAAATTTTGATCAGCAAATTTTCCTAAAGTAAATTAAATAGTATTAACTGTGGACCTGATATACCTATCCAATTCAATTTTATATTCAAAAAAGGCAAACTCAATTCAAGTCACAAATATGTGTCATGAATTTGCAAACACATTTGATTCTGTCACTTTATATGCATATTCAGATATTCCAAATCTGGAGTCCGTTTATTCTTACTATGGACTAGAAAAAAATTTCAAAATCAAACGTTATTTGTTGCCAAAAGGCATGCTCAATAAGATACTAAACGCTGTCATTTTGATGATCAGTATTTTTGTCAAAAAAAAGAATGTAGTAGTTTATGGTCGTGATACCATTATGGTATTTTTGTGTTCTTTGTTGGGTGTCAAAAATGTTTATGAGTTACACAGTTTTTCTTCTAGTAAATACCATTATCTCGAGAAATATATCTTTAACAGTCCTTACACCCTGTTGACAGTCTCAATATCGAATAGTTTAAAAGACAAATATCTGTCTACTTTTTCGTTTAGAAATAGTGTTGAAGTTTTTCATGACTCCGCAACAGAGACTCCCATTAAAGCAGAAGATAAAAACCTGGATGCATTGGATCCAAACCAATTTAATATCGGGTATATAGGTCACCTGTATCAAGGGAGAGGAATCGAATTAATTATTGAAATTGCTAAAAAATTGAATAATTTCAAGTTTCATATCGTTGGTGGTGAAGAAAGTGATGTCAAAAGATATAAATTAATTTCCCCTAAAAACATGATTTACCATGGTTTTGTTTCACCAAGTAAAACCCATTTATATAGACATTTTTCCGATATTCTACTTATGCCTTATCAAGAAGGTTTAGGCAATCCTGGAGCACTTACAGACACATCTATGTGGATGTCGCCAATGAAACTCTTTGAGTATATGTCCAGTAAAACACCAATTATTTCAACAGATTTACCTGTGTTAAGAGAGGTTTTAAATGAAAAAAATTCAATCTTACTACCGTACAATTCAAAAGATTGGATAACTTCAATAAACATACTGTATGGTGATCCCAAATTAGCGAAAAAGTTGGCCTTAAATGCTTACAAAGATTTCATATCAAATTACACATGGGAAAAACGAGCTAATAAAATAAGTGAAATAATATACAGGAGAATATAATATGGTTATTGCTGTTACTGGTGCTGCTGGATTTATTGGATCCAACTTATGTGAATACTTTCTTGAAAAAGGGGCTATAGTTGTTGGCTTTGACAATTTTTCCACAGGATTTCGTCACAACATTACTGAACTAGCATCCCACCCCAATTTTTCATTTATAGAAGGAGATATTCGCAAGCCAGAGGATTGCCAAAAGGCAACCCAAGGAATTGACGTCGTTCTTCATCAAGCCGCATTGGGTTCGGTGCCACGTTCCTTGAAAGATCCAGCAACAACAAATGCTGTCAATATTACAGGCTTCGTCAATATGCTAGAAGCCTGCCGGGCAAATGGTGTCGAAAGATTTGTGTACGCAGCGTCCTCCTCCACCTATGGGGATTCAACCGTACTCCCCAAAGTTGAACATCAAATTGGAAACCCACTTTCACCCTATGCGGTAACAAAATACGTCAATGAACTCTACGCCTCCGTATATGCCCGTTCCTTTGGGTTAAAGACAATAGGGCTGCGTTACTTTAATGTATTTGGACGTCGACAAGATCCCAATGGGGCCTATGCTGCTGTCATTCCGAAATTTGTTGGAAAAATATTGAAAGGTGAAAATCCAGTTATCAACGGCGATGGGTCTTATTCTCGTGACTTTACCTATATCGACAACGTGCTACAAATGAATTATCTTGCGGCAACAACATTAAATGAAAAAGCCTTTAATCAAGTTTATAACACTGCTGCAGGGGGACGAATATCCATACTCGAAATGACAGAACAATTGATTCATGGGCTTCAGAAATTAGCTCCAGAATTGTCTAAAGTCAAAATTGAATTTGGGCCCGAACGTTTAGGAGATGTTCCTCATTCGCAAGCAAGTATTGACAAGGCCAAAAGGTTATTAGGATATCAACCTAACCATAATTTTGCTCAAGGGCTAGAGGCCTCATTGGAGTGGTATTATAAAACATTGAAACAATGAAAATAGGAATTATCGGTCTCGGTTATGTAGGATTGCCCTTGGCATGTGCCTTTGCGACGAAATACCAAGTGATAGGGCTAGACATCAATACCTCTCGTATAAACCGACTGAATGCAGGAAAAGACGATACCAACGAAGTTAGTGACGAGGACTTACAAAAAGTTGTTGGGAAAAGTCTTGTACTAACAAACCAAGCGAAAGATCTAGCTGATTCTGAAGTGCTGATTATAACGGTGCCAACACCAGTTACCGAAAATAAAATCCCCGATCTTACTCCGGTTATCAAAGCTACAGAAACCATTGGTGCTATTTTGAAAAGAGGAACTATTGTCGTCTATGAGTCCACTGTTTATCCAGGTGTAACCGAAGACGTTTGCGTTCCGATACTGGAAAAGGAATCAGGTCTCGGGTATAATAAAGATTTCACAATCGGCTATAGCCCAGAGCGTATTAATCCGGGTGACAAAGAACACACTATTACCAAAATCAAAAAAGTAGTTTCAGGATCCACCCCACAGTGTCTTCAAACGCTTTCAGAACTCTATGGTTCCATAATCGAAGCTGGGATTTACGAAGCCCCAACAATCAAAACAGCCGAAGCCGCAAAAGTGATTGAAAATACTCAGCGAGACATCAATATTGCATTTGTCAATGAACTGGCCATGATATTTGGTAAAATGGGAATTGACACCCAAGAGGTGCTTAAAGCGGCCGGAACGAAATGGAATTTCTTAAAGTTTTCACCCGGATTGGTGGGCGGTCATTGCATCGGCGTAGATCCCTATTATTTGGCATTTAAAGCACAAGAAATTGGACACAACCCGGAAATGATTTTAGCAGGAAGGAGAATAAATGATTACATACCGGCGCACATTGTGGGGCGAATCATCAAACAATTTTATCAAACAGGGCGAAAATTTGATGAATCCAAAGCGGTAATTTTAGGAGCTACTTTTAAAGAAAATTGTCCCGACATCCGAAACTCAAAAGTGGTGGATATTTTCAAGGAGTTACAGGACTTTGGAATTCAAACTTCGATATATGACCCCATTGCTTCTACTTCAGACTTGAGTCGACTTTATGAAAGTGACAATGTACTCTTAAAACTCGATACTACTAAATTTGACATTGTGATACTGGCAGTATCGCATGAGGAATTTAACACACTTGATTTAGCAACAATAGCACAACCCAATGCTGTTGTATTTGATGTAAAGGCATTTTACCCCAAAGAAAAAGGTTACTTAAGACTCTAGATGCGACCCTTCCTCGTTCATGTGATTCCAACACTCGAAAATGCGGGTGCAGAGACCATTTTAGTTCGGTTGGTGGAAGAATTTGATAAGCGTGGAATAGAACAAGCTGTTCTAGTTACCAAAGGGAGAAAAACTGACTTTTTTTATGATAAAATAGTTTCCTGTTGTCCGGTGCTACTATGGAGAAAAGAACCTCAAAAAACGATTGCTTTCCTAAGGAACTATAAATCCAATCTAAAATTCTTAGGATGGATGTACGGAGGAATCTTTTTTGCACACTATATGAATTTCCGCTACCGTCTCGCTGCAGAATTAGTATGGAATATTCGTCAATCTAATTTTCTTCCCTATCAAGTCAAACAAAAAGCAGCATTATATCTTTTTGGTTTAGCCAGTCAGTTGTTAGCTCCCAAGATCATTTATTGTGCTTATGCCGCAGAGCGGGTTCACAAACGTTTTTTCTTTGGTGCCAAACGAACCAAAGTAATACAGAATGGTTTGGCTAAAAAAGAAAGCTCGAGTGAGAAACGTAACATAGAAATTCCTCCAAAATTTCTCCTTTTTGTAGGGAGATACGATCCCATTAAGGGGATTGATCGTTTGCTGCGAATCGTCGCTTCCTTTTTTAAAGAGCACCCTGATTTTAAATTAATCATCGCAGGGGGAGAATGGCAAAACGGTCATATTCCCAAAGCATTTCACAATCAAGTAGTTTTATTAGGAAATGTTCCTTTTGTAAACGAATTGTATCAAAATGCTTCAGCCTATCTTTTTACTTCCTATTTTGAGGGCTTTCCCAATGTCGTATTAGAAGCCACTTGTTACGGCTGCCCTATTATTGCTTTTGAAGCAGGCGATGCGGCTTCCATACTTAAAGACTATGCCTTAGGACAATCCGTCACTTCGGAAAAACAGTTTCTAGAGCTGTTATTCAAAAAGACGCTTCAACCTCCTTCGCAAGAAACCCGACAAGAAGAAGCCAAAAAACAAAAAAAAAGATTCCAATTCAAACATACGGTAGATGCCTATAAGGCGTTTATCTTTGAAAACTGATTATGTGCGGAATCAACGGATATATTGACAAAGCGGGTGGATGCGATCTATCAAAAACACTCCAAACCATGAATGGCCTGATCACGCATCGAGGTCCTGACGATTCAGGGGTATGGATCGAAGGGAGTGTTGCAATGGGTATGCAGCGACTATCAATCATCGATTTGGAGTCCGGGCAACAGCCCATGCACAATCCGATCAATCAAACTACCATCGTATTCAATGGAGAGATATACAACTATCAATCGCTAAAAGCAGAACTGCAAAAAGAAGGCTGTCATTTTGAAACCAGTAGCGATACCGAGGTTATTTTAAAACTCTATGAACGTCACGGAGAACAATCCTTTGGTCGATTGGATGGGATGTTTGCCTTTAGTCTTTTGG
>Ga0209603_1002368_pt1 | contig 17631 bp, 19 predicted proteins | sample COGITO_mtgs_1206_FD_184812 | JGI IMG/M metagenome (GOLD analysis project Ga0209603, IMG submission 184812) | Pelagic marine microbial communities from North Sea - COGITO_mtgs_120607 (SPAdes) (version 2) | ecosystem: Environmental > Aquatic > Marine > Epipelagic ... | reverse complement strand
GAGTAGGGAACATTAGACAACCGAACCAACCAATGTATAGTCTGTTCTCAGTTGAAGTGATCCATGCGCAGAATTGCTCCCAGAAGCTTGCGCTTTCGCGTCTTTGTAAAGTTGTAGTCATGATTAAATTTGAGTTAAATTAAATGTTTTGGTCTTAAAAACCTCCCAGGAATTTTTCCTGTTAAAAACATTATTCCTACAAAGCATAATGTTTTTTATTACAATAGTTAAAATATTGCAATAATAAATAAGAAGGCGCATAATGCATTATATAAATGAATATATAATTATTAACCCAATTTAGATCTAGGAACGTACCTTGGCCTTGGGTTGAATGAATGTCGACAACTTAAATTTATGATATAAAAACTACCTTCATCCATTCTTTTCTAGTGTAACCCTAGACTACGCCATAGTAAACGTTTCAGGGATTGCTTGCTCAAGTAGTCTAGTTGTAACAGAACGTAAGATTGTTTCATCACGTTGCAATTCTGTATCTAACTGTTTAATAAGTAAACCATTACCTAAATAAATCATTTGAATATAAATGGCAGTATCAAAATTTTTGATCGGATAAGCTAATGATATTTTACCATTATTCTTCACCATTACTTGGCTCCCCTTTTCTGTTAAAAAGTCTCTGTAACGCTCTATTTTTGTCTTTAACTCTTGCTCCGTTGAATTAACTTTAAAAAATAAAACTAACTCATACATCTTTAATTCCTTTTCCATGGTTGATATTAATTATTTACAATAAAGTTTTATTATTATTTCATAATAACCAACCAATATATAATGGGCAAGGCTTTATTAAAACCCTTTAGCTTTAAATATTTCAATCATAAAATTTCAATTATTTGAATGATTGGATTAAAAATTATAAACCTGAATAAACCAATAAATAATCGAAGGTATTGTATAATAGGAAGGATTAAAATTTTAAACAAACATGCTGCTTGCCGACGATTTAGAACAATTATTAGATGTTTTACCAACATTTATAAATACCCCTTTAGAAAAGCACCCACGCCGCGAATATTTAATTGAAGTCGTTCTTGACATTGGACGACGACCTGAAGCACGTTTTTCTGATGGTACTGAGTACTTATCTTACCGAACTATTGTTTGGCAAGATATTGATTCAATACTTAAAAGATTAGGTAAATTCAGTGGAGATAATCGCGCGGGTATCGAAAAAACATTACACCGTATTAGCTCGCTTCGAAATCGAAAGGGAAGTGTTATAGGTTTAACATGCCGAATTGGCAGAGCTGTTTTTGGTACCGTTAGTATTGTACGAGACCTTCTTGAGCAAAAAAAGTCAATTTTATTACTGGGACGCCCAGGCGTCGGTAAAACAACAGCTATCCGTGAGATTGCACGAGTTTTATCAGACGGTATGAAAAAACGGGTAATTATTATTGACACATCAAATGAAATTGCAGGAGATGGTGATTTACCTCACCCTTCTATTGGAAAGGCGAGAAGAATGCAAGTGTCGAACCAACAAAATCAGCATGAGGTCATGATCGAGGCTGTAGAAAATCATATGCCAGAGATAATAATTATTGACGAGATTGGTACTGAACTAGAGGCTGCTGCTGCACGAACCATTGCCGAAAGAGGCGTACAACTTGTTGGCACAGCTCATGGTAATGCATTGGAAAATTTAATAAAGAACCCAACAATTACAGATTTAATCGGTGGTATACAATATGTAACTTTAGGCGACGAAGAGGCAAAGAGACGTGGTTCATCAAAAAGTATATTAGAGCGAAAGGCCCCACCAACATTTGAAATAGCTATTGAAATTCACGACCCTAAAATCTGGGTTATTCATGAAAGTATTGAAAATTCGGTTGATCTTTTACTACAAGGGCAAAATCTTCCAATTCAACAACGTTCGTTACTAAAAGAGGTACCCAATTTTATCGATTGTAAGATTATTTACAACCAAACGAGTAACAGCTCAATTCAGGAAACTTTTACAAAACGTTCAGGGATTGAAAAGAAACAAAAAAACAACTCTTTATTAGACCGCTTTACAACCAACGATAAAACAAAAACAAAGAAACTTTTAAAAACAAAAAATGCAATAAAGACTCAATTAAAGCAAGAGTTTACATTTGTATACATATACGGAATAAATAATCATGATTTGAAGTCTTTAATCAAGACTCTTAAACTTCCAATCATAATAACAAAAGAAATTCAATATGCAGACGCTATATTAGCACTAGCTAATTTAGTGAAAAGCAATCGCAAACTAAAACAAATCTCTCATTCAAGAAAGATCACAATTCACACAATCCAAAGTAATAGTTTGGTGAAAATTGCTAAAGCGCTAAGATTATTAGCAAAAAAAAGTACCACACCTTTGGTTGAAACAAAAAAGGAAGACATTAAGCTAACAAAGCTAATTAGTAAAGAATTCCTAACTCCATTGGAGGAAGCACGATTAGCCATTGAAGAAGTTATTATTCCAAATAATTTAACAATTGACTTGTTTCCACGCAGTAGTGAATTAAGAAAAGAACAACATGAGCTAATTTCTCACTACCATTTAACTAGCCTTAGTGTTGGTAAAGGCAAAAATAGACGGGTTAGGATATTTTCTAGTTAAAGATTATGGTTACTGACTAATGTCTTTTAACACAATCATTGTTAGCAAAAGGTTTCTTTAACCAAGTATTGCATTAATCGAAAAGATCTTATAATATTTAATAATATAAGACATAAGACACGCGGGTATAGTTTAGTGGTAGAACCTTAGCCTTCCAAGCTAATGATGAGAGTTCGATTCTCTCTACCCGCTATTTTAAATAATGAATAATTTACCAAAAAAAAGATATTTTTAATAAACAAACTGTAGAAGACAACTCTTGAACCTAAAACCAAAGAAAATTAATTACAACAAGGAAATCTTGCCAAAAAACCTAAAATCCGATATATACTTTATTCAAGTAACTTTTAATAAGTATTAGATATTGTAGTTCTAAGCTAGTAAGCTTAGTTACTTATCAAATATCTTTATAAGATTTTTTGCCCCTAGGGTAAGGAAGAAAACAATTAACTTTAACATTTAGTAGGAGAAAGAGTTGTGTCAGGTGGTTCAACAGGAGAAAGACCTTTTACGGATATTTTAACGAGTGTTCGTTACTGGATTATTCACAGCATTACTATCCCAGCGCTTTTCGTTGCAGGATTCCTTTTCGTTAGTACGGGATTAGCGTATGATGCTTTTGGTACACCGCGTCCAAACGAGTACTTTACTCAGGACCGTCAGCAAATTCCTTTAGTTAACGATCGTTTTAGTGCGAAGCAGGAACTTGAAGACTTAACGAAGGGATTATAAATAAAAAAACGCCCGTTTTATTTTCATGATCAATACAAATCAACCAGTTGCATACCCTATTTTCACATTTCGTTGGCTTACTATCCACGCTTTAGCTGTACCAACAGTATTTTTTCTTGGTGCAATTACGTCAATGCAATTTATTCAACGATAGGAGATATTAAAAATGAGTGCACCAAACCCTAATAAACAGCCAGTAGAATTAAACCGTACGTCATTATACTGGGGTCTACTGTTATTTTTTGTTTTAGCCGTGCTATTTTCAAGCTACTTCTTTAACTAAAAGAAGTCTCTTAAAAAAGTGGTTCTTTTATGAACTTTGTTAATCTTTAATTACAATCGATATGAGTGATATAGGTCGAATCCCCCTTTGGATGGTGGCTACAATCGGTGGTCTTGCCGCTCTAGGTTTATTAACGCTTTTCTTCTTCGGAGCATATTCCGGACTAGGTTCGTCATTATAAGACAAATAGCTGAAAGCGAAGAAAAAGAAGCGCTTAAGACGGAAGTTATTCTAACTTTCGTTTTAGACGCTTCTTTTTTTTTAATTGCTATCTCTTAATGGTCATTATGCGAGTCTAAAAAATATAATATTACAACATCTATATAAAGCTTTAGGCATACTCTTAACCGTTTTTAGCTATATAAAATACTAAAAAAAGGTTGTACAACTTATATTTTTTAAGTTGTACAACCCTTTTTTTAGTACCCCCAGGGGAATTCGAATCCCCGTTACTTCCGTGAAAGGGAAATGTCCTAGGCCTCTAGACGATGGGGGCAACTTTATTTGTAACAAATATAACACGATTTAAATGATGATGTCAAGACTTTTAACCCGTAAATAAAAAATTATTGTAAATAAAGGTTAAATAAAAAAACCTGTTTGAGCTTTAACTATTATTTTTTAAGCCCGAAGAATTATTTAAAAACATTTCTAATATCTCCTCTTTAAAAATTTTTGTAGCACTAGAATGATAACGTCGAGAATTTAAAAGGATCGATAGTGTACGTTTAATTGTTATGCCATCAATTTTTGCCCAATGTAGCATGTTTAATTCAAGTTCTTTAGAAATAGCAGAAACAGATACAAAAGCAGCTCCCAAACCTGAATGTACTGCATTTTTTATCGCTTCAATAGAGTTTAGCTCCATTTCAATTTTAAAATAACTACTGTCGATACCATTTTGTGTTAATGTATTCTCAATAACACTTCGGATCGTAGATTGGGGGTTTAAAGCGATAAACCGTAAACGGTAAAGATCTTCCTTTTGTATATATTCTAAAGATGAAAAAGGGTGAGAAGGAGGTAATATAAGTGCAAGTTCATCTTCGGCATAGGAAGTAATATCTAAATTAATATGCAGTTCTGGAGGAATTTCACCGCCAACTATAGCTAAATCAATTCTTCCATCAGCGACACCCCAAGAAATTTTTCTCGTGGAATGAACCTGTAACTCTATTGCAATTTGTGGGTATTTATGACGAAAAATTCCAATTAAACGTGGCATCAGATACGTTCCTGTTGTTTGACTAGCACCGATAATTAACGCACCTGATTGTAAGGCATTTAATTCATCCAAGGCCCGGCAAGTCTCTTCACATAAACTTAGGATTCTCTCGCAATATTTTATTAATAGCTGACCTGTTTCGGTCAAACGCGCTTTTCGTTTATCCCGATAAAACAGAGGAGTATTAAGCTGACGCTCTAAGCTTTGTATTTGCAGACTTACAGCTGGTTGAGAAATATATAATTTCTCAGCAGCTTTTTTAAAACTCCCTTCGTTTGAAATAGCATACAAAATTTTTAATTGGTCAAGTGTAAAGGGAAGGTCAGACATAAAAAAAACTTCTTTTTTGTATAATATAAATTAAAAATTTAAGAATTATGGCGAAAGAAAGATGAATTAACACCCACCATTTGGGTAAGGGGAAAAGAATTGAATACGAAAAATTGTCTTTTCATAAAGACTAATAGTGTAAAAGATGTATAATAGTATTCAAATAGAAAACATTTTATATTTGTAGATAAAATATGGCAGATTCTAGACTTGTAGTTGTTTTATTTCCACTATTAGCAGCTGCTTCGTGGGCTTTATTTAATATCGGTCGTGCGGCATTACAACAGCTAAAGCGAATGTCTTAACTTCAAAATATTAAGTATCAAACGTTAAAAAAGTTCTTATTTTCTTTTTTGACATATTAAAAAGGACCAATACATAATTGTTTGGTCCTTTTTTAAATTTATGCAAACTACAAGATAAATAAAAAGTGGATTAGTTTGAACCCGTTCGGTCTCGTAAAGTACTGAAAATACGACGAATAATATTTTTTGATAAAGACGAATTTAGCTCATTAAAATCCACCTCTTCACCAATTAACCGCCGAGTTGTATTTTCAAAGGCAATTCGAGGCAAAGAAGTTTTTTCCTCTAAAACAATTGGCTCACCACGATTTGACGCAATAATTATTTTTTCCGTATCTGGAATCACCCCAATTAAAGGAATACCAAGTATACTTATAACATCTTCTATAGACATCATATCATCTGTCTTAACCATATTAGGCCTAATACGATTAACAACTAAGCCCATTTTTGTGATATTTTTGGACATCATTATCCCTATTACTCTATCCGCATCTCGGATTGATGGTACCTCTGGCGTCACAACAACAATTGCCTCGTTTACGCATTCAATTGCGGTTAAAAAACCATTATCAATTCCTGCGGGACTATCTACTAAAATGTAGTCATAATTATCTTCAAACCTGTTAATGAGATCTTTGATTTGATCACCACTAACAGGGACTTCAGACCTGTTAGACGCAAGTGGAAAGAATGCTAACTTTGGTTGTCGTTTATCCTTAATTAATGCCTGCTCAAGCCGGCAAGATTCGTTTAATACGTCTAGACCAGTATATATAATACGATTTTCAAGACCTAACAGCAGATCAAGGTTACGTAAACCAACGTCTGCATCAATAAGTAATGTACTGTATCCGAAACGAGCCAACGACATTCCAATATTTGCTGTTGTCGTTGTTTTACCTACACCACCCTTGCCAGAAGTTATTACTATAACACGGGTCATAATGGGTTTTTATGCTTTAATTATATTAACACTTCAATAAGTATAACATTTTAATAAATGTTATCTTTTCATTTACAATAAGGACAATAATTCAAAAAAAAGAGTTATGTATACACTTGAAAACGACAACTTAATTATTGCCGGACAACAATTTTCATCCCGTTTAATGCTAGGTACCGGTAAGTATAAAAATTACAAAGAGGCAAATGATGCTATCTTGGCAAGTAGTTGTGAAATCCTTACAGTAGCAATTCGTCGAGCCCAAAACTCTAGTGTAGAAAGTATTGATAAATTATTACAAAATTTAGATTGGAAAAAAATCTGGCTAATGCCTAACACAGCAGGCTGTCAAACTTCGGAACAAGCAATTCGATTAGCTTTTTTAGGGCGCGAAATTTTAAAAAATTTAAACTATGTAGATAATAATTTTATAAAACTAGAAGTAATACCCGACCCTAAATACCTTCTTCCTGATAGTCTAGGTACTTTAGGTGCCGCCGAATACCTAGTAAATAAAAATTTTGATATATTACCTTACATAAATGCTGAACCAATATTAGCAAAACAACTAGAAGAAATTGGTTGCGCTACTGTAATGCCACTGGGCTCACCAATCGGGTCGAACAAAGGTTTAAAAAATCTTTATAATATCGAAATCATTATTGAAGGTGCTAATGTACCTGTGATAGTTGACGCGGGGATTGGTTCACCAAGTCAAGCCGCACAGGCTATGGAACTTGGCGCTGGTGGAGTCCTTGCTAATACGGCTATTGCAAAAGCAAATTACCCTAAAAATATGGCCTACGCGATGAAATTAGGTGTAGAGGCCGGCCGAAGTGGTTATCTAGCAGGAAAGGCCCAAACTGTCGATGTAGCGCAGCCTAGTTCACCAACTTTGGGAATTTCTAAATAATTTTTTGTAATTAATGCTATATTTATAATTAACTAATACAACTTGCATCAATAACGAAAACTATAATCAAAAAATTTGGTTACACATTGTGCAGGATTAAAATAAATTTTTATAAAATATTTACCTGTTTATGGTTACAGTAAAAAAAGCTGAGAACGAAAGACCTGTTTTTCCTTTTACCGCAATTATTGGTCAAGAAGAAATGAAACTTGCACTAATACTGAACGTAATTGACCCAAGAATTGGTGGCGTAATGATTATGGGTGACCGTGGTACAGGAAAATCGACAACAATTCGAGCCGTAGCAGACCTATTACCAGCTATTAAAGTAGCGAAGGATGATCCTTTTAACTCATCAATTACAGATTTTGAGCTAATGAGTGAAGGTATTAAGAATGCCGTTGAAAACAATGAGGAAATCGAATGTGACTTTAAAAAAGTCCCAATGATTGACTTACCTTTAGGTGCAACAGAAGATCGAGTTTGCGGAACAATTGATATCGAAAAGGCATTAACTGAAGGTGTTAAAGCATTTGAACCAGGGCTTTTAGCTAAAGCAAATCGTGGTATTCTGTATGTTGACGAAGTTAACTTACTTGATGATCACCTTGTTGATATTCTACTAGATTCTGCTGCTTCAGGGTGGAACACTGTTGAAAGAGAAGGTATCTCAATTAAGCATCCGGCAAGATTCGTACTGGTTGGTTCTGGAAACCCGGAAGAAGGAGAATTAAGACCACAATTATTAGATCGTTTCGGAATGCACGCTGAGATTCGAACTGTTCGTGACCCTGAGACACGTGTTCGTGTAGTTGAAGAACGAAGTTACTTTGACCAAAACCCAGAAGAGTGTTTACAAGCGAATTCTGCGCAACTAGAAGAGCTTAAGAAAAAAATCTCTGATGCTCAAGAACTACTGCCAAGTGTTACACTAGACTATGAATTCCGTGTTAAGATATCTCAAGTATGTGGTAGTCTAGACGTAGATGGTTTACGTGGTGATATTGTAACAAATCGTGCAGCAAAAGCTTATGCGGCTTACAATGGAAGAAGTAAGGTTGAATTAGACGATATCGAAAAGGTTATCGTTTTATGCCTAAGACATAGACTTAGAAAAGATCCATTAGAGACTATCGACTCCGGTGATAAAGTAAGTACGACTTTTGAGGAAGTATTTAAGTAAAATGGGCCCAGTAGGATTCGAACCTACATTAGAGACTTAGAAGGTCCCTGTCCTAATCCCTTAGACGATGGGCCCAAACGTTAAAATTATAGACCGGTTAATAAAAACTTATTTACCGGTCTAATGCTTTTAAACTAATGAACAAACGTGGGCGGTATAGGATTTGAACCTATGACCACCTGCTTGTAAGGCAGGCGCTCTACCACTGAGCTAACCGCCCCTCTAAAATATATAATAGGCTAAACTTTACTGTTTTGTAAATAGCAAAATATTAATGTTGATTAATCCATTACAAACAAAGTTATGAAACCACTCCAAAATTTTAGTTTTAATCAAGCTTCTAGTGGAAAACCTATTCATAATGATAGGGGAAACTACCAAATTATATCCAAACTAAATAACTCAAAAACGACAGACTTTTTTGAGTATCTTTACTCATATCCACCCAAATTCACAGTAAAATGGGACTCCCTTGATGAATTAACACAAGATCTTTTTATTGAACATAACTATCTTGAGCATAGTTTTCCTTTTGGTGACTTTGTAGAAGATTTATTTTTTCGAGCTAAACTCCAAACGAGAACATCACAAGACTATTCGTTAAAAGATTTTGTAGACGGTTACTTAAATAAAACATTCTCTTCAAATTTTTACAATAAAAAAACAAAAACTATTCAGGAAGCATTAGCATCCGTACCTGTCTTCGTTATATTAAATGGGCATAAGGAAATCGCTTTAAGTAAACCAATAAATTTTAGCCGTTCAAAAGTCCAATCCAATTTAATTAAGCAAGCAACATATAATTCCTGCGGTACATTTGACCCTTTAATTGAGAGACACCCTAAACTTGGGTTTTTCTTTTTAAATCAACAAGATGCGGAACATTATCTTCAAGAAGTTGCTAAATCTGATATTGAAGGAACAAGAACGGTCGGACTATCAATTCATTGTATCAGTCTTAATTCCGCTTATTCAATAACACGTGAACATCATCCCGGAGTCGATTTCCGATTCGTACCCGATTATAAAGAAGTAAAAAACATATTAACAGGGAGCTTAAGTAAATCAAAGTTAATTGTTGATGATGAACAACAACAATTGCGTTTTCGCCCTAGAAGCGTAAATTTTATACCTTATTTAGGAAAAGTTGGGCGTTGGTTATTACCCACACGTTCCTTTTTACAAAAAAACGAATATTTTAAAGGTGTTCCAATCTATATCGTTCAAACAAAAAAAGAACCAAGAAATATTATCGTTGAACAATACTTTAATACCATTGATAAGATAGATTCTTTATGGGGGCGTTTAATTCAATTACCTGATTCTGTTTTAGGTTTTGGCCATAATTGGATTATTCAAGGCTCATTAAAGGATGTAGATAATGCAAACAATTATTTAAATTTTGTGTTTTTCAGTGAAAAAGACGCGACTAATTTTGTGAAGCAACAAGGTCGTAAAGTAAATAAATATAGTGGAAGTAGAACCTCTAACATTGAATTTTTAATCCGCAAGCCAAAGATCTTCTTATATAATTTAGAAGATTTTTTAGAACTTTGGGAAGAAACCCTACTAATAAAAAAAGAGATAAATTCAGAACAAAATTTACTCAACGTAGAGAATACATTTTTTGTACCAACAAAAAATGATGATTTACAGCAACTTTTAAACACAAAGAAAAACCCAATCAAAGGTATTAAGCAAACATTAGACGTGAAATATCGGTTATTTAACCGTTATGTAGGTTTCCTTTTTAGTGTAGGTTATACATAATGGAAAGTTGTAAACAAGATTGTTTGGATGAATTTAGAAAATCTACATTTGACATTTTAAATAGGAGTCTAATATTATTTAAGAGAAAGGGGCTGTTTCGGATTCGACATTTAGACTTGTCTCTATTTGCAATATAAGCTTATAAAGCTGAAACGAAAATAAGTGCAAATAACATCTTATCTTTTATTACAAGAACTAAAATAAACCCAACACTGGCTTTAGCGTAAGTTTCTTGAATTGTCAGCAAATAATTTTTTTTATTATTTGCTGAACTCCTTAAAAGCTTTATTAATAAAACTAAAAAGAAGCACATACAAAAAGTATGTAAAGAACTAGACAAAAATTAACTTAAAACGTGATACCTTATAGTGTTTTGCTCTGAATGGACGTGGGTTCAAGTCCCACCAGCTCCAAATAAGCATCTGTAGCCAAGTGGCCGAAGGCATCGGACTCATAATCCGCTTCTCCTAGAGACATCGCTGGTTCGAATCCAGCCAGATGCATTCTAAATATAATTATGCGTTTAAAAAAAAGTTTAGTAAAAAAATGTAAAGGCTAAGAGGGAGTCGAACCCTCGACACCCAGAATCGGAATCTGGTGCTCTGTCCGCTGAGCTATAAGCCTATGTGTTAATTTTGACAAAACGAACATCACTAAAACGAGTTTCAACATTTTCAAACGTTTTAGTATTTCGGTTTGCCCGCCAAAAGTTCATAACTTCGGCCGCTAAATTCAATACTTTTACTTTTTCGTTTTCTTGAATCCAAGGTTTAAACGATAATTCTATCTTTAGCTGCTCCCAGGCTTCAGTTTTTGGCCAAAAATAATAACTTGTAATTGGTAAAGCATGGCGAATGCCAGACTGATCAATTGATATACCAAGGAAATTTTCTGACCAAAGAACCTTTAATCCTAATTGTACAAATACCATTTTTTGGTCTATTTGAGATCTTCAAAAGAAAATATTACTTATTTAACTAACTTTTACTCGTTAGACTAAACCTAGCAATTGTCTTTTCTCCTTATTATTAAGGTAAACTAAATTTGTTCAAAAATTTTTGCGCGAACAAAAATATTTCGCACAGTTTCCGTCGGCTGTGCCCCCTCTTTTAATCTTGCAATAATTCTTTGAAACTTTAAATGTGTTTCATCTGTCATTGGGTTATAGTACCCTAATTCTTCAATTGAACGCCCATCCCTCTTCGTAGTGCTATTCATTGCAACAATACGATAACACGGCTGTCCTTTACGACCATATTTCTTAAGTCTAAGCTTTATCATTTTAAATGAAAATTAAACTGTTAGTTTGTTTCTACCTTTCTTTCTTCTTGCATTTATGATTCGACGCCCAGTTTTGGACTCCATTCTACTACGAAAACCAGACGTTCTTAACTTTTTTAAGTTAGTCCCACGAAGAGTTCTTTTTGTCATAACTTAATAACGAAATTTATTTAAAGAATTAATAAATTACCAACTCGATTTAGTTAGGCCAGGAATAAGACCGTCATGTGCCATTTCGCGTAAAACGTGTCTCGATAAACCAAAGTCTCTGTAAAATGATCTACTTCGGCCAGTTACCCAACAACGGTTACGGTGACGAGATGGTGCGGAGTTTCTAGGTAATTTTTCCATTTTTTTGTATAGTGCTAATCTTTCTTGAAAAGAACTAGCATCTCCTAATTCTTGTTTTAGTACTTCTCGTTTAGCTTTATGCTTCAAAATTAAACGCTCGCGCTTGTATTCGCGCTGTATCATACTTTGTTTAGCCATTGATTACTGCATAATGTTATAAATATTCTGCTATGTTATAGTAATAACACTTTATTAGTTTAAATATTCTGTTGTTACAATCAAGTCTAAAAAAATTAGAGAACTATGTCAATAATAATTAGCTTTAAAGAAACAAATTTAAAATAATAAATAATATATATTAAAGTTATTAGATAACTTTTAACTAACAAAGTTAAATAAGAACCTTTTAAATGAATCAAAAGAACGATAACTTTATTGATAAGACATTTACTGTTTTAGCTGATATTTTACTAAAAGTTTTACCAGCGACAAAAGATGAAAAACAAGCATTTTCATATTATCGATATGGTATGTCAGCCCAATCAAGTGGAGATTATGCTGAAGCCTTAGAAAACTATTACGAAGCTCTAAAACTAGAAGAAGACCCCTATGACCGAAGTTATATTCTTTATAACATTGGTCTGATTTATAGTAATAATGGAGAATATGCCAAAGCACTAGACTACTATCAACAAGCTTTGGATTTAAATTCACGTTTACCACAGGCACTAAATAATATGGCTGTTATTTACCACTACCAGGGGACAAAAGCATCTGAAAAAAAAGAGTTTGAACTAGCACAAAATATGTTTGAAAAGGCTAGTAGCTATTGGAAAAAAGCTATTCGTTTAGCACCAAATAACTATATTGAAGCCCAGAACTGGCTAAAGATCACTGGAAAATTAAGCGAAACTGAAAATTTTTAATAAAATACAGCTTAGCTACATGTACAAAACTGGTACTATAATTATATTGTAGAATGATAAGACAAGTAATGTTTAGACTTATTTTTTACGACTATGTGTCGTGTTTAAAAACAAGATAGGGTATAAGTTACTTTTAATTAATTGAAAAAGAATAGTTAATATGACTATCGCAATCGGGCAAAAGCAAGATCGTGGCGTATTCGATCTTATTGATGACTGGCTAAAGCGTGACCGTTTCGTTTTCGTTGGCTGGTCTGGACTTCTTTTATTCCCATGTGCATTTCTAGCTGTAGGTGGTTGGCTAACAGGTATTACATTCGTAACATCATGGTACACACACGGTCTAGCAAGCTCATTCCTAGAAGGGTGTAACTTCCTTACTGCTGCTGTATCAACTCCAGCAAACAGTATGGGTCACTCACTACTACTTATCTGGGGTCCTGAGGCACAAGGTGATATCACACGTTGGTTCCAGATTGGCGGACTTTGGGCCTTTGTTGCACTACACGGTTCGTTTGGTGTAATTGGTTTCTGTCTTCGACAGTTCGAAATCGCACGTCTAGTAGGTATTCGTCCATACAACGCAATCGCGTTTTCTGGTCCAATCGCTGTATTCGTTACAGTTTTCCTAGTTTACCCATTAGGTCAAGCAAGTTGGTTCTTTGCACCAAGTTTTGGTGTAGCAGCGATCTTCCGTTTCCTTCTTTTCCTACAAGGTTTCCACAACTGGACACTTAACCCGTTCCACATGATGGGTGTAGCAGGTATTCTTGGTGGTGCACTACTATGTGCTATTCACGGTGCAACTGTAGAAAACACTCTTTTCGAAGATGGTGATGCAGCAAACACATTCCGTGCTTTCACACCAACACAATCAGAAGAGACTTACTCAATGGTAACAGCAAACCGTTTCTGGTCTCAAATCTTCGGTGTAGCATTCTCTAACAAGCGTTGGTTACACTTCTTTATGCTATTCGTACCAGTAGCTGGTATGTGGACAAGTGCAATTGGTATCGTTGGTTTAGCACTAAACCTGCGTGCATACGACTTCGTATCACAAGAGCTTAGAGCAGCAGAAGATCCTGAGTTCGAAACATTCTACACTAAGAACAACCTTCTAAACGAAGGTATCCGTGCATGGATGGCCGCACAAGATCAACCTCATGAAAACTTCATCTTCCCTGAGGAGGTACTACCACGTGGAAACGCCCTTTAATGCAGTAATCGCCGGCCGTGATATTGAATCTACTGGATTCGCATGGTGGTCTGGTAACGCACGTCTAATTAATGTTTCTGGAAAGTTATTAGGTGCCCACGTTGCTCACGCTGGCCTAATGGTTTTTTGGTGTGGTGCAATGACACTTTTCGAAGTTGCTCACTACATCCCAGAGAAGCCTCTTTATGAGCAAGGTTGTATTCTGATCCCACACCTTACCACTTTAGGTTGGGGTGTAGGACCTGGTGGTGAAGTAACAGATGTATACCCATTCTTCGTAGTGGGTGTTTTACACCTAATTTCATCAGCAGTACTAGGTTTCGGTGGAGTTTACCACTCACTAATCGGACCTGATACTTTAGAGGAGAGCTTCCCATTCTTCGGTTACGATTGGCGTGACAAGAACAAAATGACTACAATTCTAGGTATTCACCTAATCCTTCTGGGAATTGGTTGTTTCCTTTTAGTAGCAAAAGCTTGTTTCGTTGGCGGCCTTTATGATACTTGGGCTCCAGGTGGTGGAGACGTTCGCATCGTGGGCGCTCCTACACTAAACCCATTAATCATCTTTGGTTACGTTCTTAAGTCACCATTCGGTGGTGACGGTTGGGTAATCAGTGTAAATAACCTTGAGGACATCGTAGGTGGTCACATCTGGCTAGGTTTCCTTTGTGTTGTTGGTGGTATCTGGCACATCCTAACAAAGCCATTCGCTTGGGCTCGTCGTACATTTGTTTGGTCGGGTGAAGCTTACCTATCATACAGTTTAGCGGCACTAAGTCTTATGGGCTTAACTGCAGCAGTATTTGTATGGTATAACAACACAGCTTACCCAAGTGAGTTTTACGGTCCAACAGGTCCTGAAGCTTCACAATCACAAGCATTTACTTTCCTAGTACGTGACCAACGTCTTGGTGCAAACGTAGCATCAGCACAAGGTCCAACAGGTCTAGGTAAGTACCTAATGAGATCTCCAAGTGGAGAAATTATCTTTGGTGGTGAGACAATGCGTTTCTGGGATATGCGAGCTCCATGGGTTGAGCCACTTCGTGGTCCAAACGGACTTGATCTAAACAAGATCCGTAATGATATTCAACCTTGGCAAGAGCGTCGTGCAGCAGAGTACATGACTCACGCTCCTCTAGGTGCATTAAACTCAGTAGGTGGTGTAGCAACTGAGATTAACTCAGTTAACTACGTATCACCTCGTTCTTGGCTAACTACTTCACACTTCTTCTTAGGATTCTTCCTATGGGTTGGTCACCTTTGGCACGCAGGTCGTGCGAGAGCAGCAGCAGCTGGTTTTGAAAAAGGTATTAACCGTGAGAACGAGCCAGTACTTTCAATGCGTCCTCTAGACTAATATAGTCATCTAGAGTTTTCTCTATTAAAATAAAGGTTAGTATTCACTTTTGAATACTAACCTTTATTTTTGTTTCTTTTTAAAACTTTATATTACTAAACTAAGATAATTTTTTCTGATTAACGGAGAAGGTGGGATTCGAACCCACGGAAGCTTGCACTTCATCTGATTTCAAATCAGACGCAATCGACCAACTCTGCCACCTCTCCTGAAAAGGATGATAATAAAAAACGCACTAATTGTCAAGGTTTTATAGCTTTATAAATTATCTATCATCCTGTAATTTTGGTTCATTGGCTTTAATATATTAAACTAGCTTAAACTTGTCTAAAAATTATTAAAACGGGCAAGAAGGGATTCGAACCCCTGACACCATGGTTCGTAGCCATGTGCTCTAGTCCACTGAGCTACAAGCCCTAAAGGGTAATTAACTAAATTGAAAGTTTAATAAAAAGCACTGCAAAAGTCAATTTGAAATAAAATCTGGGGTGGTAGGGCTCGAACCTACGAATAGCGGAGTCAAAGTCCGTTGCCTTACCACTTGGCTACACCCCAAAACATTTTATAACTAATACTTTTTACATAGAAGATATACGTTTTACAAAGGATTGTCAAGCGATTTTATTTCTCCAAAATTACCCTTTAGAAGTATAAAACGATATGATTTCAAAGGTGTGAAGAAATCATATCGTTTTAAAAATTTCTAGTGTTTTAGAAGAAACCTAATGTTAAAGCCTGAGTAATTGGCATTGTTGCACCAATACCTAGCCAGAAAGCAATGAACGTTCCGCCTAAAAAAACTAACGATGCTAGTGGGCGCCTAAACGGGTTCTGGAACTTATTTACATTTTCAATAAAAGGTACTGTAATTAGTCCAAGAGGAACTGCAGCCATTGAACCTACACCTAATAACTTGTTAGGAATTACTCGAAGTAGATTAAACGTAGGGAAGAAGTACCATTCCGGTAGAATTTCCAGTGGAGTTGCAAATGGGTCTGCTTTTTCTCCTAAAGTAGTTGGCTCAAGAACACCTAAACCAATACAACATGAGATTGTTCCCAGAATACAAACAGGGAAGATGTAAAGTAGGTCATTTGGCCATGCAGGCTCACCATAGTAGTTGTGGCCCATTCCCTTTGCTAATTTAGCTCTTAGCTTAGGATCTGATAAGTCTGGCTTTTTTAAGATAGACATAAAATTATTTATATTTATTAATTAATTGGTGTTTATATTTTAGACACAAAAAGTTTTTAACTTGAAAAACTATAGAGGACCAGAAATACCTTGCTTACGAATCATTACGAAGTGAGTAAGCATTAATACAGCTGCAACTACCGGTAAAACAAATGTGTGGGCACTGTAGAATCTTGTTAATGTTGACTGACCTACACTTACTCCACCACGTAGAACCTTAACCAGTAAATCACCAACAATTGGGATTGCATCAGGTACACCTGTTACAATTTTACACGCCCAGTATCCAACTTGATCCCAAGGTAGTGAATAACCTGTTACACCAAATGATACTGTTACAGATGCTAGAGCAACACCAGTAACCCAAGTAAGCTCTCTTGGCTTTTTGAAACCACCAGTTAGGTAAACACGACAAACATGTAGGATCATGTTTAAAACCATCATACTAGCTGACCATCTGTGAACAGAACGAATTAACCAACCAAAGTTAACCTGTGTCATAATGTATTCTACAGAAGCAAAAGCTTCAGTTACCGTTGGGCGATAGTAGAAAGTCATAGCAAAACCTGTTGCTACTTGAACAATGAAACAAGTTAGTGTAATACCACCTAGACAGTAGAAAATGTTTACGTGCGGTGGTACATATTTACTAGTGATGTCATCTGCAATTGCCTGGATCTCAAGACGTTCTTGGAACCAATCGTATACGTTACTCATAATTATCTTAATTTTTAAGGGCACATCTAGGCAACTTGATCTTCTAATGAAGAAAGGATAACCTAAAAAGTCATTTATATGTACTTCTTTAGGTTATTTTTAATTATAGCATATAGAAATTTAGTTTAATGAAATAAATTGAGAGTATTTTATTTTTTTTTCTAATAAACTATTTATTTTTATAGAAATTTAACTAATTTTTAACAAAGACTTAGACATTGTGTTATCTTCCCAAAAGGCCCCCCTTTTAGTATTTTCACCGCTGTAACCTTTCACTATCGAGTTCGAAATGGTTCGATGTGGATCCATTACGCTATAAAACATCTAAGCCAA
>Ga0209603_1002367_pt1 | contig 17634 bp, 18 predicted proteins | sample COGITO_mtgs_1206_FD_184812 | JGI IMG/M metagenome (GOLD analysis project Ga0209603, IMG submission 184812) | Pelagic marine microbial communities from North Sea - COGITO_mtgs_120607 (SPAdes) (version 2) | ecosystem: Environmental > Aquatic > Marine > Epipelagic ... | reverse complement strand
GTTGCAAATACTGTGCGCAAAAAGGAGCATTACCCATTTCTGCTTCCTTCTCTTGAAGCAACTCTTCAGATAGCCGATCAGGTGTAAGTAACTCACCTGCTTTGACTTTTTTGGTTCCAAAGAGACCCAAGTTGAACTCAGCTGGCGCATCAAAGCGGGCAGGTAAGCTCAAAATATTCCAATTATGGTTAGGATCTTTTGTTAACGCACCGCAAAGATCATTGGGGCTGATACGCTGTTGTATGAGAAGCATTTTGCCTTTTTCGAGATGATTAAGACGTGTTGTTATGCTTTGCCTAAATACCTGGATAAGATCATCCTGTCGGATCTCAGAGCGCATATGGGCCGCCTGCAAGGGATCGTCTAAAATAATCCAGTCAGCGCCAAGCCCAGTCATGGACCCATGAATGGATGTAAAGATGACATGCCCACCTCTCTCAGTACGCAGCCTTGTGGCCTGCATTTTATCATTTTCCAAAATTGTATGAGGAAAGATGTTTTTGTAGGTATGGCTGACTAAGACCTTCTTTGTGGTGCGCGCCAAAGTTGTCGAGAGATCATCGCCATAAGTCACAACAATGATTTTGGTCTTTGGATTTTTGCCAAGCAACCAGGGGATAAAATAACTGTTTGCTAGGGATGTTTTTAAAGATCGAGGTGGGGCATTTAGGATCAGACGTCTGCATCTTCCTTTGTGCATTGCTAACAGTTGATGGCTGATCGCATGGAGGTGCCATGGGCATTTAAAGTCCTCAATATATTCGATTTTTGGAAACAGATGGGCGAAGAATAAACTTGGTGATTGGCGAAGGAGTGAATGTAGTTTGGCTTGATTGAGTTTACGTGTCATTGTGGCCTCCATCAAAAATGATGCCAAGTTTGTTTAACTCCAACAGAAGTGTCTCATCGAACTGTTCAAGTTCTTCTGCTGTGCTTGTGTGATCTTGAGTTGTCCCGACAAGCATGCTGCACAATTGAACTATCAAGCGTTGCTGGCCGATACTCCCATTGATGGCTGCAGTGGCAACCGCGGCGAGCAGCGCGCGTTGTTTGGTGACGCGAACGACTTCACCATTTTTATTGACCATCACTTCCTCTTCAAGCTCTTGGCGTAAGTCGTCTGCGAGAGTTGGGGTGCGTTTCTTGTGCTTTGGTGGCCGGCCGTTCGGATTGCCGGACTGGCCTTTTTGGAACTGGCTGCTCTGAGGGGGATTTTTATAGCTCATGACCTGTCTCCTTTGTTCATGAGGCGATCATCTCTGATCTCACCGTAACTTTTTCCAGATTGAACGTGGAGGGCTTTCAAGTCGCACCGATCGTTGAGACGCCTGATGGCAACATCCACAAACTTTGGTTCGAGTTCAAATCCTAAACAGCGTCGATTGACTTGCTCGGCTGCAAGGCAAGTGGTTCCGCTTCCCAAGAAGGGATCTAGCACCCAGTCTCCCACAGAGGTGCAATCAAGAAGAATATCAGCGATCAGTTTAACGGGCTTTACAGTTGGATGATCTGCCAGATCATCCGTTCTGGTTGGCCCAAAGCTGGTTACACCATCATAGTGCCAAACATTCGTGCGATACCGACCGCTCGCCCCAAGGTTGATATTATTTTGGAATTTTTTGCAGCGGCTATAAACCCCAATTAGTTCGTGTTGTGAACGATAAAAAGATCCCATGCCGGCGTTTGTTTTGCTCCAAACGCAGAGGTTCTGAGCAATCAATCCTTGCGCTTTAGTGGCTGCATTGAGGTGATCGATATGGCGCCAATCCATACAGACATAGAAGAGAGCCGTGTCTGATATAAATGGCATGGCTGCGCGCAAGAAAGAGGCCAGAAAACCTTCAAACTCATCGTCAGACATTTCTCCTGCGGCCATTGCAAAGGCTTCGTGGCTTCCACTGGTTCGGATATGACCTTGCGTGGGTACATTATAGGGAGGATCAGTGACACATACTTTGGCAAGTGGGATATCGCTTAATCCTTCACCTTTGAGCTGAGGCATTAAGGCATTGGTACAGGCAATTATGTGTTCGCCCACTTTCCAAATATCCCCCACTTGCGTAACGGGTTCGCTCAGGGCCCAATCTTGCTCAGCGTCGTTAATAATCTCAAAGCTAAGTATTTTATCAATTTCTGCTTGTTCAAAGCCGGTAAAGCTAAGATCAATGTTGAATTCGATGAGCTGCTCGATTTTATGCTTTAGATGCTCTTCATTCCATTTGCTGTCTTGGGCCAAACGGTTAAGGGAGAGTTCTAACTCTATGATATCGCCACGCGATGCATTCGTGACTACGATTGCGCTTAGGTGTTCAATGGCCAATTCTTGAGCAGCGGCATATCGAAGGTGACCATCAATAATATGATAATCCTCATCAACAATAATGGGAATAATAATGCCTTGTTTGGCAAACAGGTGCTTTGCTTTTTTAATTTGTGCTTGAGAGTGATTGCGCGATGTTGAGTTTGAAGAACGAAGCTCCCCAATACTCAACGTACAAGTTGTTAGCTTCATGCTAACTCCTTTCGTTGAGATAGGGCTTCATTCTTAAAGCCAAAAAGACAAACTAATCTTAGCTCGCCACGCTTCTACGATAGAATAAACATAACATATTTTGACTATCGCTGCAAACGTTTACGCTTTTACTTAATCCTTGATGTTATATTTTTCGAGGTGGCTGATTTAAGCTGTGATGCGATCCACTAAGCAAATCTTGATTGGGATTGGAGGGTGTCAATGTAGGGTCTTGAGAGGTGTTTGGCTTTGTCTGTGAACGCCCCCTTTATTATAAATTTTCAGGGAGCAGGATTTCAATCCTGATTTTTTCTTGAGATGCAAGGGTAGATCTGTTTTCACAATTGGCACGTAATATCCTCACTGCGCTACGAACTAAGTGACCAGGATCTTGTGTCACTACGGCATCCAGCTCACAATTTCTTAACGCATACACTGTGGATGGTGTCCGTTCGTGGGCAATTTTTAGATGAGGTTTATTTTGCCCATATAATTTGATTGCTTTCAGAATCTCTCGGGCCTCTGAGCCCATAATGGGTATTGTCAGACAAACTTGACGTCCCACTGGTTGGTCCCTAACTTTTATGAATGACAGCAGAAAATCCATTTAAGTACTTCAAAACTTCACCCAAAATTATCCGCTTAGCGGTTATGTATTACGTGCGTTACCCGCTGAGTTTCCGCCAAGTTGAAGATATCTTGCATGAACGCGGTATTGATATCTGTCACGAAACTATACGGTTCTGGGTTGATAAGTTTGGTTCAAAATTTGCTAAGGAAATCCGAAAGAAGAGGGCGGGTCAACACTCAAACTGGCAATGGCACCTGGATGAAGTCTTCGTCAAAATAAATGGAGAACGCTTTTACCTTTGGCGCGCTGTTGATCATGAAGGGGAAGTTCTTGAATGCTTCGTTACAAAGCGACGTAATAAAGCAGCAGCAAAGAAGTTTCTCATAAAAGCAATGCGTAAACATGGCTCACCAAGGATTATCACAACGGATAAGTTACCATCTTACGGTGCCGCTTTTCGTGAAATTGGCGTTGCCGACAAGCAATTATGTGGAGGCCGGTCCAACAACAGATGTGAAAACTCACACTTACCGTTTAGACGGCGAGAGCGAGCAATGCAGTTATTTAAAACAGCAGCCACGCTCCAGAGGTTTGTCAGTTATCACAGTCAAATATACAACCACTTCAATCATGAAAGACATCTTCAAAACAGACAAGCTTATAAGCAAAAACGCACAACTGCTCTTAAGGAGTGGTCCCAAATCTGCGCTTCATAGATTTGTGTGATCGTGGCACTTTGAGATGTGTTAGGCTTTGTCTGACAACACCTTAAGTAGCACTTTTTCAGAATGAGTTCATTCGGAAAATCGATTAACCCTCGTAAACACCCTCCACTAAGAGCCGCCAAATACACTCACTCTATGCTGACCGAGAGGCATTTGCACCTAGGAAACAGGATACTTGTTCACCAGCTAAAAGCATAGCTTTAGCTACAGTATCAAGGTCGGGGTCATTGTTCTTAATCAGGCGCTGAATGAACGGTATTGTCATAGCTGCAATTACTTTTCCGGCGTAATCAAAGATTGGTACAGAGATATTCTGTACGCCAGCAATAACCATAGAATTGCTGACGCAAAATCCTAAACTCTGCACTTGTAAAACTGCGTCACTGAAAACTTCTATTTGCTCTTCTGTCGCAGTTTCTATTTGGCCACAAATATCCCTGAGCGTGTCTGATGAAAACTGATGTACAAGCACAGCACCTGATCCAGTTTGCGTGACGGGAATCCTCGCCCCAAGCCGAACACTTGTTATATTATTTCCAGGTGGATCGTTCTGTGCAATTACTAAAATGTTATTGCCATATAAAATTGACAAGTGAACTGACTGATTTAGGTTATTTGCTAATTCCATCATAATATCACTTGCTCCCTTTGTAAGGCGCTTTATTGGTGGGTGACGGTGTGAAATTTCAAAAAGTTTCAAAGTTAATGAATAAGTTTCGCTTGCTTCATCCAGACTCACGTAATTTCTTTCGACCAACACTGCTAGCATTCGAAAAATTTCACTCAATGAGCGATTAAGTGATTTTGCTATATCTGACTTTTTCATGCCCATACTTTGGGAGGCAAGCAATTCTAAAATGTCTAATCCTTTTGATAAAGCTGGAGCACTGTATTTTTCGGAAGTACTATCTTTATTTTTGCCATTATGCATCTGCACTACACTTTCTAATTTTGACATAAACAATTCCTTATTCTTTTAAACTTCTAATTTGGTCCGCAATTAAACTTTCCAAATACTTTTAGCATTACCTTGATAAAAGCTGTTTCTTTGACTCCAAGACCAATCAGCTGTCATCGCATGGGTGGCAGAAACCCAGGTTTCTAAGCCACCTCCAAGATTGCATACTGGGCTATCACTTCCCCAAATTATTCTATTATGACCGAATGCGCTAACTGTATGATCAAAATATGGACGTATGTTATCTAACCCCCATTCTTGCAAGTCTCCATACGCAATTAAACCAGATATTTTGGCAATAACATTTGGTCGTTCAGCTAATTTATTTATATGATTGCTCCAAGGTAATAAGACACCACTTTTTATATTTGGCACTCCACAATGATCAAGGATAAAATTTACATGGGGGCAGTAATCCACAAGTTCTACAGCGGCCAACAATTGATGTGGTAAGACACAGAGATCAAAAGTTAAGCCTGTATCTGATAAAAGTTTGATATTGTCACGAAATTTTTTTGACATAGAGAGCTTGTCATTCTGAGTGTGTAACACTCTGCGAAATCCCTTAATGGCCTTGTTGTTTTGTGCGACTTCAAGAAGCTGAGCAAATTTGCTATTTTCTGGTCGTGCTGCTGAAATTACACCACGTAAAATACTAGACGGCTCTTTCATCAGTTTTGATATTAGTTCAGTTTCTTTAACAATTTGTTGGGGGGCAACGTCAACTTCCATATGTAAACACCCAGAAATACCAAGACGCTTTGCTTTTTTTGAGTAGGAAGATAACGTGTTGGGGCCGTTTAGTTCAGGCACAGATTTTAGCCAAGGATAATTCAGTTTTTCAGGATAAATCAGATGTAAGTGTGTGTCAAAAAGCATAGAAAACTCCCTCTATTTATAATAGATAATGATTGACTATATATAAAAGTCAAGTTTATATACAAAACACAAAAGTTAATTTTATCAAATTATTTAAACATCCATGGGAGGATAGAATGAAAAAAAGTTTAATCCAATTATTGTTGAGCGCATCTACATGTCTCGCAATGATGGCAACATCACCTGTATTAGCTGGTGATTATGAAGGTGTTACAATTGATGCAAAATTGATTGGTGGCCAGCAATATGAAGGTCTATATGCTCTTATTTCCAATTGGGAATCGGCCACAGGGGCAAAAGTAAATATAGTCTCAAAAAAGAATCACTTTGAATTAGATCGTGAATTTAAATCAGATATTGCAGCAGGCACAACAGATTGGTGCGTAGGATCTAACCATTCCTCGTTTGCACCACAATACCCGTCATTATACACTGACATGTCTCCTTATAATAACGCAGATCAGCTAGCTGGATTTATTCCAGCGATGATAAAATCGTCCACGATCGGTGGACGTCTAGTCATGTTGCCTCGTGCGCAATTCGATGTGTCTGTTTTATATTATCAGGTTTCTTTGTACGAAGATGCTTCCAATCAATCAGCCTATAAGGCTAAATTTGGTGTAGATCTCGCACCACCAATAACTTTGAACGAGTTTAAACAGCAAGCAATATTTTTTGCAGATCCACCCAACTTTTATGGTACGCAATATGCGGGTAAGGATGAAGGTGCAGCGGGCCGTTTCTATGAAATGGTAGTAGCAAACGGTGGTGCGATGTTTAATGCTGACTTTACACCAGCTTTCAATTCCGATGCAGGCCGCGAGTCTTTACAGTGGTTTGTTGACCTTTATGAGGCTGGTGCTGTTCCTCCAGGAACAACATCTTATTTATGGGATGAATTGGGAGCTGGGTTTGCATCAGGCACTATTGGTATAAATCTAGACTGGCCGGGCTGGTCTGGTTATTTTAACGATCCTGAAGCCTCAAAAGCGTCAGGTAACGTTGGTATAACTGTTCAACCAATGGGGTCAGCAGGAATTCATACTGGTTGGTCTGGCTTCCATGGATTTTCAGTGACAGAAGATTGTGCAAATAAGGAAGCTGCGGCCTCTTTGGTCACATTCCTTACATCCGAGGCCAGCCAAATTGCTGAATCTGCTGGTGGGTCTTTGCCAACGCGGTCTTCAGTTTGGGATGTTGTTGTGGCGGCGGCTGATGGCGATGAATATCGCACAATGGCGCTGAACGCATTCAAAGAAGGTGCTAAACACGCATTTGCTGTTCCACAAACAGAATACTGGATCGAAGCAACAAACCTAATTTTCCCAGAACTCCAAGCTGCTATATTGGGTGATAAAACTGTTGACGAAGCACTTCAAGATGCTTCGGATGCTGTTGATGAAATGATGCAAGAAAACGGTGTTTACTAACAAGATTATTAAAAAATAGAGGGGCGGCAACTTTGCCGCCCCCTGATACTTATTTTAAAAAAGCAGATCATGATCTATAAAAAATTACCTCAATGGTTTCTCTTAATATTGCCTGCTATCATAATATTGGCTGCAGTTATTTTAATTCCATTGTTGTTTTCGCTCTATTCTAGTTTCACATCTTATAGGTTAACTCGACCAGATACCTTATTTAATTGGATAGGAACGTTTAATTATGAGAAAGCGGTAAAGAGTGGCGTTTTTTGGGCAGCTTTTGGCAGAACCATATTATTTTTGACTATCGCACTCAATCTTGAGATGCTCCTAGGCCTTGGCCTGGCCCTTCTGGTCAGCCGCGTAACACGCGGCCAGCGAATGCTTCGCACGATTATGATGTTTCCAATGATGTTTTCACCTGTGCTTGTGGGCTTCCAATTTAAATTTATATTTAATGATAACGTAGGTCTGGTTAATAATGCCTTACAATCCCTTGGTTTGAGTAATAGTGCAATCCCTTGGTTGGTTGATGAGAAATTGGCTATGTTTTCGATTATTTTTGCTGAGGTTTGGATGTCGACAAGCGTCTTTGCTATTTTGATACTTGCTGGTCTATTTTCTATTCCGCAGGACCCACAAGAAGCAGCAAAGGTTGACGGTTGCACGCCTTGGCAAAGCTTTCGCCACATCACTCTTCCATTCATTATGCCATTCATATTTATTGCAATGGCAATTCGATCATTAGATGTGGCAAGAGCGTATGATATTGTTCAAGTCATGACCAATGGAGGGCCTGCCCGCCGCACAGAAATTTTGTGGACACTAATAGGGCGTACTGGATATGTGGATGCCAAAATGGGCTATGCAAATGCTATGGGATATGTGTCAATTTTCTTAGCAATTTTTTTCACAATCTATTTCTTCAAAAAATTAAACGCAGCACGTGCTGAATTGGGAATGGCTAGATAATGAACATCAATAGACTTAGTAAGTTAAAATCATTTTTTTTGAAAGTGAGCCATCATGTAACTCTGTTTATTGCGATGTCTATTATTTGTATTCCAGGCTTGTGGATTGTGCTAAATTCGTTTCGACCCACTGTGGATATTATGGCAAAGCCGCCGGTTTGGGTGCCACGTGGCCTCAACCTAGATAACTATCGAGCCATGTTTGGTGGTGCTGGAGAAGGTGGGGTTCCTGTTATGCAATATTTTACTAACTCTTTAATTATTTCATGCACTAGCACTATAATTGCATTATTTGTTGGTATGGCTGGTGGGTACGCTTTTGCCCGCTTCAAATTTAAAGGCAAAAATGCAATTTTTGTTGGCCTTCTACTAACGCGGGCAGTTCCAGGTGTAGCTCTGTCACTGCCTCTGTTTATTGTTATGGCTAAAACTGGAATTATAGATACACATTTTGGGTTAATTCTAGTTTATGTGGCCATGAACGTACCTTTTACGATATGGCTGATTGATGGCTTCTTTCGCCAAATACCACCAGATCTGGCAGAGGCGGCGGAAATCGACGGATGCACGCGTTGGCAAGCATTTTGGAAAGTAGAATTTCCTGTTGCAAAAGCTGGTGTTGCTTCAGCTGGGATTTTTGCATTCTTAACATCATGGAACGAATACGCGCTCGCAAGCCAACTAACCCGCTCAACCTTTTCGAAAACAATGCCAGTGGGTTTGCGCGATTTTACTTCTGAATTCACAATTAATTGGGGTGGGATGTGTGCATTGGCGGTACTGCTGATAATCCCAGCTCTTATTCTTACATTTATCGTGCAAAAGCACCTAATATCTGGACTTACATTTGGTGGCGTGAAAGGCTGAACAATGGCACAAGTAATATTAAAAAATATTGTTAAAAATTATGGTAAACTTGAGGTCGTTCATTCTATTAACCTAGACGTTGCACACAATGAATTCGTTGTTCTTGTTGGGCCGTCTGGCTGCGGTAAGTCCACTACATTGCGTATGATTGCTGGCCTTGAAAGCATTTCAGGTGGTGATATCATAATTGGTGACAATGTGGTTAATAATCTGCCTCCACGCGATCGTAATATATCCATGGTGTTTCAAAATTATGCGCTCTATCCGCATATGACTGTAAGGGAAAATTTAGGATTTTCACTAAAAATTGCAAAAAGAGATCAAACTGAAATTGACAAATCAGTTGACGAGGCTTCAAAAATTTTAAGTCTTGAAGACTATATGGATCGAAAGCCTGGCGCACTTTCAGGCGGTCAACGTCAGCGAGTAGCTATGGGAAGAGCCATTGTGCGTCATCCTGATGTCTTTTTGTTTGACGAACCATTATCGAACCTAGATGCTAAACTCCGCGCCCAGATGCGTGTCGAAATTAAAAAACTTCATCAAAAAATTCAAACAACCATCATCTATGTTACACATGATCAGGTCGAAGCGATGACGTTAGCCGACCGTATCGTAATTATGCGCGATGGTAATATTGAACAACAAGGCTCGCCAACTCAGGTTTTTGAGAACCCAATAAACACATTTGTAGCTACTTTCATTGGCTCCCCCCCAATGAACCTTTTACCGGGCAGGGTAGGTAAAAATATGCTGGAATTTTCTGGGGGTTTAATTCTGCCAATACCCATAGACTTTAAAGATATTGTGAAGCCTGGTCAGGATATCATACTGGGTTTCCGTGCGGATCATATTATGCCAGTTGGACATGATCTTACAATTGATGGAGATTCTGCCATGATTGAGATGTCGGTTGGTGTATCTGAACCGCTGGGAACGGAAACTTTGCTTTACACCCAATTGGCTGGTCAGGAAATACTGGCAAAAATGTTGAGGCCGCGGATAGTTCAAGACGGTGAAACCCTCACATTTAATCTTGATTTGGGGCAATGTAATTTATTTGATGCCGTCACCCAACGAAACTTGAGGTAAGAATGGCAAAGATAGTAAAAGTTGAGATTTATATGGTAGACTTGCAACCCAGCGTGTTGCGAACTGATGCTATCCAATCCTTTGAAAGCCAGCAAACACCTTTTGTAACAATAACCGATAGTGAGGGCCAAAAAGGTACTGGATATAGCTATACAATTGGCAAAGGTGGAACTGCTGTTATGGCTTTGCTGCGCGATAATTTGATACCTCAGCTTATCGGGCGTGAAGCTGAAGAAATTGGAGGTATTTGGCGCGACTTAATGTTCTCAATTCATGCTCTAGTGGTTGGGCCTATATCTTCTCTAGCGTTGGCTGCCATTGATATTGCGCTTTGGGATCTGCGCTGCATACGTGCTAATCAGCCACTGTATCGCACGTTAGGCGGTGTGAAAAAATCTATACCAATGTACACTACTGAGGGTGGATGGTTGCATATTAAGACTGCCGATCTTGTTGCTGATGCTTTGGATGCGCAAGCTAAGGGGTATTCGGGTTCTAAAATTAAAATTGGCCTTCCCACAATTGCACAAGATCGTGCTCGACTTAAAGCAGTCCGTGATGCGGTTGGCGTGGACTATGAGATCATGGTTGATGCCAACCAATCCTTTAATTTAGCTGAAGCTAAACGACGAGCAACAATTCTTGAAGAATTCAATATTGCTTGGTTTGAAGAACCAATGCCGGCCGATGATATTTTTCAACACACTTTGCTGGCTTCTGGAACTTCCGTACCAATTGCTGTTGGTGAAAGTATGTACAGCCTTAGCCAATTCAAAGATTATCTCACAGTGGGTGGCGCATCCATCGTCCAAGTGGACGTGGCACGCATAGGTGGAATTACGCCATGGATGAAGGTAGCACATTTGGCTGAGGCATTTAATGTCTCTGTTTGTCCACATTTTCTAATGGAACTACATGTAAGCCTCGTTTGTGCAATTCCTAACGCTCCGTGGCTTGAATATATCCCGCAGCTCGAGGGCTTAACAAAAACGGGCATGCAAATTCAAAATGGGCAAGCTTTCCCCAGTGAAAAGCCAGGTATTGGGATTGATTGGGATGTTGCTGCTATTAATACCTCAAAAATTGATGTTCATTCTTCGGAGGTTGTAGCGTGAAGCGATATGGAAGTGTGATTGGACTTAAAGCCGAAAAAATTGACGAATACAAACGTCTACACGCAGAGGTCTGGCCCGCCGTTCTTGCAAAAATTTCTGAGTGTAATATTCAAAATTACTCAATTTATTTACGTGAACCTGAAAACCTTTTGTTTAGTTACTTTGAATATATGGGTAGTGATTTTGATGCTGATATGGCGAAGATGGCTGCTGACCCTGAAACACAACGATGGTGGGGTGTCTGTATTCCTTGTCAAACACCACTTGATCAGCGTACTGAGGGTGAACATTGGGCAATAATGGAGGAAGTCTTCCATTATGATTGAACTTAACCAAAGCTGGCCTCGCCCCTCAAAGCCTATGCCGATTGTTATTTTTGGGGCAGGCTCGATTGTGACAGATGCACATATTCCTGCCTATGCGGCTGCCGGATTTGAAATTTTAGGTATATTCGATCCTGATCTTAGAAAATCACAAAATTTGGCGGATCAATATGAATTTATTGCATTTGAAACTGCAAAACAGGCCGCAAGTCAATCCAGCGTCGTTTTTGATATTGCGACACCACCAGATGCTCATGCTAAAATTCTGAGTATTCTACCTGTTGGTTCATCAGTTTTAGTGCAAAAACCAATGGGATCTGATTTGGAAGCTGCAACAAATATTTTGCAAATTTGCCGTATGCGAAAGCTAAAAGCAGCAGTCAACTTCCAACTCCGTTTCGCGCCTATGATGTTGGCACTCAAAGATGCGGTTGATCAGGGCTTACTTGGTGATTTAGTTGATTTTGATGCCTTGCTTTCGCTTGATACTCCTTGGGGGCTTTGGGAATTTTTGAAAGACCTCCCTCGGGTCGAAATTTTGCTACATTCAATTCACTACATGGATTTAATTCGCTCGCTGTTTGGTGAACCTTTAGGTGTTCATGCCAAAACTCTTGGCCATCCAAATGATACTACGTCTAACACCCGAACCACAGCGATCCTTGATTACGGTGATGTTGTGCGTTGTGCACTTTCTATTAATCACAACCATTCATTTGGGCGCAAATATCAGGCCTGTGAGTTCCGCATTGGCGGAACCAAAGGTGCTGCGTACGTGCAGCTTGGTGTTAACCTTGATTATCCAAAAGGTGAACCTGATATCTTAGAGATCAATACTGGAGACGGTTGGAAAGTGGTCCCTCTGCACGGTTCTTGGTTTACTGAAAGTTTTGGGAATAGGATGGCCCAGTTGCAGCGCTTTGCAAGTGGCGAAGAAGAGACATTAATCTCCTCAGTGGAGGATGCATGGCACACAATGGCGTTAGTAGAGGCAGCATATGAAAGTAGTAGTCAGCCTGCGACGCAGCTGATGAAAAAGCCCTAAAATACAAGTGAAATCAATTTTAGCAGTAAGAGGTAACTTAGATGAAAAGAATAACAGTTAAAAAGGAAACTTAGATGAAAAGATTAACAGGTAAAACTGTCCTGGCTACCGCCTCTGGAGCGGGAATCGGTCTTTCTACCGTTTTGCGGATGCGAGACGAAGGCGCACGTGTAATTGCAACTGATATAAATACTGAATTATTAAATGACATTAATGGGTTAGATGTATATCAATTGGACGTAACCGATAGTAGTGCTATTAAGGCGGTTGTGAAAGATGTTGGTAAGATTGACATCTTATTTAACTGCGCAGGTATCGTACATGCTGGCAATATCTTAGAAGCAACTGAAGATGAATTAGATTTTGCATTTACACTGAACGTTAAAGCCATGTTTCATACTATTCGTGCTGTTTTGCCTAAAATGTTGGCAGCTGGCAACGGTTCAATTGTAAATATGGCATCTGTGGCAAGTTCTATCAAAGGTGTTCCAAACCGTTTTGCGTACACATCGAGTAAAGCTGCTGTCATTGGCTTAACAAAATCAGTTGCGGCTGATTATGTGACTAAAGGTATTAGATGTAACGCAATTTGCCCAGGAACTGTTGATAGCCCGTCGCTGCATGCGCGGCTCAAAGCAACTGGTAACTTTGATCAAGCCATGAAAGAATTTGTGGCTCGTCAGCCCATGGGCCGCATTGGCGAACCAGAGGAAATTGCAGCATTGGCTGTGTACCTTGCTAGTGATGAGGCTAGATTTACGACTGGAACAACGCATGTAATCGACGGCGGATGGGTTAATTAAAAGGAAAATATTATGAAACTTCTTAGATATGGCGCCCGTGGTGCTGAAAAACCGGCAATGATAGATGTAAATGGAACTATCCGTGATCTTTCTGGACACATTGATGATTTAGTAGGCGATACCCTTTCCGATCATAGTTTTGCAAAATTACGTAATATTGATCCTACCAGCTTACCTGAGGTTGAAGCCTCCACAAGGATTGCAGCATGCGTTGGAAATGTTGGAAAATTCGTTTGTGTTGGCTTAAACTATGCAGATCATGCTGCTGAGAGTGGTATGGATTTACCAGATGAGCCAGTGATTTTCTTTAAGGCCACCTCATCTATAATGGGGGCAAATGACGATGTAGAAATTCCACGCAACTCAGTTAAGACAGATTGGGAAGTTGAGTTAGGTGTCGTAATTGGTAAAGAGGCTAAATATATCACAAAAGCTGATGCGCTTGGCCATGTGGCAGGCTACTGTGTGATTAACGATTTGAGTGAACGAGACTTCCAACTGCATAGGTCAGGACAATGGGTTAAGGGGAAATCTGCAGATACCTTTGGGCCAATTGGGCCCTGGCTAGTTACTAGAGACGAGGTACCTGATCCACAGAACCTGAAAATGTATTTGGAAGTAAATGGGCATCGCTATCAGGACGGGTCCACGAAAACGATGCATTTCGACGTAGCGACTATTATAGCACATCTTTCGCATTTTATGTCCCTTCAACCTGGTGATGTTATTTCCACTGGGACCCCACCAGGTGTTGGTATGGGGCAAAAACCAGAAACATATCTTAAGCGAGGGGATTCTATTGTATTGGAAATTGAAGGCCTTGGATGCCAACGCCAATTGGTTGGAGAAAGTAAATGACACGGATTACTAATATTAGAACTTATGACCTGAGGTTTCCAACCTCTGAGAGTTTGGCAGGTTCCGACGCAATGAACCCTGATCCTGATTATTCCTGTGCGTATTTGGTTTTGGAAACTGATGGTGCGCATGAAGGTTACGGTCTAACATTCACAATAGGTCGTGGAACCGAGCTTTGTGTCGCCGCAATAGAGACACTTTCTAATCTGGTCATTGGGCTTGATCTTGATTGGATTACGGATGATATGGGTCGGTTTTGGCGCCATATAACTGGCGATAGCCAATTGCGCTGGTTAGGCCCTGACAAAGGGGTAATCCACCTTGCGACTGGCGCGCTTGTAAACGCCGTTTGGGATCTATGGGCGCGTGAGGCTGATAAGCCAGTGTGGCAATTAGTATCTGAAATGTCTCCAGAAGAAATCGTTTCATTGATTGATTTTCGTTACATAACTGATGCTTTATCTCCAAGTGAAGCATTAGATATTTTACGAGCTGCTGAGCCTGGAAAAGAGGCGCGAATAGCAAAACTTTGGTCTGAAGGTTATCCTTGTTATACAACCTCTGCGGGCTGGTTAGGTTACTCTGATGGCAAACTAAGACAGTTGTGCCGAGAGGCTAAACAAGCAGGATTTAGCCACGTAAAGTTTAAGGTCGGGAGTGATCTTCAAGATGATATTCGCCGTTTGAAGATAGCTCGTGAAGAGTTGGGTGACGATATGAATCTCATGATAGATGCCAATCAAGTTTGGGAGGTCGATCAGGCGATTGAGTGGGTGAAAATGCTTCAATTTGCACGTCCCTTATTCATTGAAGAACCAACTAGCCCAGATGATATTATGGGCCATAAGGCCATTCGAAAAGCAGTATATCCAACCAAAGTTGCGACTGGTGAGGTGTGTCAAAACCGAGTTATGTTTAAGCAGTTTATCATGGAGGGAGCCCTTGATATTGTACAGATTGATAGCTGCCGCATGGGAGGGTTGAATGAAGTTTTGACTGTTATGTTAATGGCAGCCAAATATCATCTACCCGTTTGGCCACATGCAGGTGGAGTGGGTTTATGTGAGTATGTTCAACACATTTCAATGATAGATTATGTAGCAATATCTGGTGAAAAAAACGATCGACGTATTGAGTATGTCGATCACCTACATGAACATTTCGAAGATCCATGCATAGTTGTGGGAGGTGCTTACCAAACTCCAAATAAACCAGGTTTTTCTATCCAGATAAAAACAAATACTTTGGATAATTTTACATTTTCTTTTAACAAATAATTGTAGTTTGTTTTAAATAATTTGTATCCAATCTATACGACTTTAATCTGGCTTTTGACCTACTGCCAAACATATTAAGTATCCATACAAATTATAAAGTAACTTATTATGCAACAATTTGGATTTTTTATTTGAAAATCATAGCAGAATTTGCTTTTTCAGAGCTTTGTCTTGGCGGCAAAGCTCAAAATCTTCTTCTGCTAACCAACCTTTTGGAGCATCGGCAATCTTGAAATTTCCAAAATCGTCCTTACCACTGACTAGAGAGACAATAGGTTTATCACCAGATTCTTGTTTCATAGAGGGTTTTATATATCTAATTGCTGACCCAATGCGCCTGTCATTAGACGTATTTGGTCCAGAACTGTGAAACAGTAGACCGTGGTGCATTGAAGCCTGACCGGCATCAAGAGCTGCAGTAACAGCATCATTTTCATTAACTTTTACCGAGATTTCTTGACCTCGAGACAGAAGGTTATCTTCTGAGTATGTGTCTTTGTGCGGAACAATTTTGTTTTTGTGGCTGCCTGGCACAAATTTCATACAACCTGAGTCTGCGTGTGCTCTAGAAATGGCAATCCAGCAAGTAGTTTCTGCATCATCGTCGAGACCCCAATAAGTTAGATCTTGATGCCATGAGACTATTTTTGATGAATTCTTTTCTTTAATAAAAAGTCCTGCGCTCCATACCATAAGGTTAGGTCCAAGAACTGCTGAAGCGGCAGTGATTAGATTTTCATTTCGAATTAATTGATCAAAGGATGGAAGAAGTCTTTCTGGATAAGCTTTTAGTAATGCCAGTTTTTCAGGCTCGTCTGCTAACTCTAACTCCGCATTTTCTAAATCCTCGCGAAGTAGCTGAGCTTCATCTTTGCTTATAATATCAAGAGGTGCAACAAAACCTTCTTGAGTATATTTGAGCATGATCTTTTCCAGATTTATTTTTGAGTGCAATTGGGTCAATTTATGTCCTCATATCTAATTTAAATTAATTTTTATAATAAATTATATTTGATTATTAGTAAAATGGGAGTTATCTATCCATAAACATCTATATTATGGATACTTAATATGCGCTTAAACGGTTTTAACCTAAATCAGCTTGTTTGTTTAAAAGCTTTGCTGACTGAACAAAACATTACTAAAGCCGCTGAACACGTTCATCTGAGTCAGTCTGCAATGAGTACTACACTTGGACATCTGAGGCGTCATTTTGACGATCCACTGTTAACTCGCTCGGGGCGTATACATGTCTTAACTCCTTTTGCAAAATCACTTATAGCGCCACTTAACAGAATGTTGGTTCAAGCTCATGAGCTTGCCGCGTTTCGACCTGATAAGATTCGACTTGATATAGAACGTGAAATTAGAATTGTTGCCTCTGATTACGCTATCAGAGGCTGCCTTGATCAAGCTATAAGAAACATGCGTAAAGTTTCACCAAATTTGCGGTTTGATATTTTGCCTCTTTCTGAGCGATCCCCAACTTTACTGGAAAATGGTGAGGTAGATCTAGTTCTTGCAGGGCAGTCTTTTGACATTGGAGTTCCTCCAAACACAAGCTTACTAGAGGATAAATTTGTTTGTATCGCCTGTTTGGAGATGGGCCCAACTGAACTAGATTTATTACCTCAAGAGTTTTCTAAGCGGGAACATGTGGTGGTCCGATATTTTGATAAGCAAATGACCTTTGAAGATGAAGATGCTCTTCGAAAAAAAGGCATTATACGCAACCGTCGGATCACCACTTGGTCCCACACTCATGTTGCATCGTTAGTTTGTGGGACACCAATGTTGGCAACAGTTCCTGCGCGTATTGCGTATAACTTTGCTGAAAGGTGGCCTATTAAAATTCTGCCTTTTCCTTTTGAGCATGATCCTATTCGCGTCTTCGCATATTGGCACCCGAGCCGAAATCAAGATGCAATCTTGGCTGCGTTTCTCAGCACAGCAAAATCTGCAGCTGCATTGTAGTTTTAAGCATCTGGGCGGCATTGTCAGACAAACTTGACGTCCTATTGGTTGGTACCTAATTTTATTGCTAGCCCATTTGCATAACCTGATGCTTGATCTACTTAGTCAGTCGACACCGCCATATATTATTATTTTGAGTAAAATGCTGCACTTTGACCAGCGATGCGCCCAAAAACTGCTCCTGAGGTGAGGCCAGATCCTCCTGGGTAACCATTTAAGAATACACCACCAACCATTTCA
>Ga0209603_1002364_pt1 | contig 17645 bp, 19 predicted proteins | sample COGITO_mtgs_1206_FD_184812 | JGI IMG/M metagenome (GOLD analysis project Ga0209603, IMG submission 184812) | Pelagic marine microbial communities from North Sea - COGITO_mtgs_120607 (SPAdes) (version 2) | ecosystem: Environmental > Aquatic > Marine > Epipelagic ... | reverse complement strand
AGTATAATTTTACACTATGAATGTAAGGGTTATAAAAGCCATTTTTTTCATCTTGATTTTTCTGACTTCAAAAGTTGGACTGGCTTTGAATGTCCATTATTGTGGTGATCATATTGCAGAAATTTCAGTGGTATGGAATGTTGAAGGTTGTGGAATGTCTTCAGAAAAAAGCCATGACAAGCATCAAGATTCTAAGGTTAAAAAAAATCATTGTTGTCATGACGAGCTTATTTATATTCAAAATAATGAGCCTCAAAAAACGACCGATCTCGAATTTCAAGTTGCCCTTTTTGCAGTGCCCCATAGCAATTTCTATTTTTCCATTGATTCTAAGACTCATTCTCCAAAAGCAGTTTCGGTAAAACCCCTGCTTGTCCTTCCCAAAAGAAAAATATTCCTTCTGTATCACAGCCTTGTTTTTTACAGCTGATTGAATTTTAAATACTTCATTTTAAAATTTAATCAAACCCTAAAATCATGAAACATCCATGGAAGAGTTGTAATTACACAGTAGTGTAAAATCTGGATGTTCCATCACCCTATTGAGTATAGTAGAGGTATGACCATTAAAAAACAATAAAAATTATCAGATGAAAAAATATATATTTTTTGTGTGTCTTTCATGCGGAGTTGTCTTTTCTCAGGATCCTCTGAATGGCGTCATACAATACCAAGAAAGCAATAAAACCTATCCTTTGATCGGAGCCAATGTTTTTTGGCAAAACACTACCGTTGGTACGATTACGGATAGTGAGGGTACTTTCCAATTAGAGGGAGTACCTGATACAGACCTATTGATCATAAGTTACTTGGGATTTAAGACCGATACCTTAAAAATTGAATCTTCTTTTATTACCCACCAGATGGTTCAAGATGGGGAGGATGAATTAGCCGAAGTGATTTTGAGTCAACGCAGAAAAACCATGCAAAAATCCTTTATCGAAACCCAAAACATTCTGAAGGTAAGCAGTGAGGAATTACTCAAGGCTGCCTGTTGCAATCTTTCTGAAAGTTTTGAAACAAATCCAGCCATTGATGTCAATTTCGCAGATGCACTCACAGGTACCAAACAAATCAAAATGTTGGGGCTTTCGAGTCCTTATTTATTGATTTCTGAGGAAAACATTCCAATGGTTCGCGGTGCTTCACAAGCCTATGGTTTGACTTTTATACCTGGAACCTGGGTTGAAAGTATTCAGATCAGTAAAGGGGCAGGGTCGGTAACCAATGGTTTTGAAAGTATCGCTGGACAAATCAATACCGAATTGAAAAAGCCCTTGACCGATATTCCCTTTTTCCTGAACCTTTTTGCATCGATCAATGGTAGATATGAGTTGAATACCCATTTTAATCGAAAAATAAATGAACGTTGGAGTGCAGGCCTTTACATCCATGGTAATAAAAGAACTCAGAAGTTTGACAACAATAAAGATGATTTCCTTGATCTACCTGTTTCAGAGCAAATCAACCTAATGAACCGGTGGCAATATATTGATACCGAAAAAGGTTGGATCGGTTTTCTGAGTTGGAGGTTTATGAACGATGAAAAACTGATGGGAAACTTGGATTATAACCCTCAAAAAGATAGCGGATACAGACAGCGGTGGGGAAGTGAAATCCGAACCAAACGATGGGATACCTCTTTAAAAGTAGGATATGTTTTTCCAGACCTGCCTTATCAAAGTTTTAGTTTACAAACCGCCTATAGTAACCATGATCAAAATTCCTATTTTGGATTACGCTCCTATGATATACAACATCAAAGTTTCTATACTCATTTGCTTTTTAATTCAATTATAGGGAACACTCAAAATAAGTTTAAGATTGGCTTGAATTATAGTTATGACGGCTATGATGAGTGGGTTGAGATCACTTCTTTTGAGCGCACGGACAGCAACATAGGAAGCTATTTTGAGTTTACACATGATAACGATGATGATTTTAGTTGGATAGCAGGGCTTCGAGTAGATTTCCATAATAATTTTGGAACTTTTATTACCCCTCGAATCCATATCAGATATGTTCCCACTGAGCTATTTGTTATCCGATTATCAGCAGGTAGCGGGCGAAAGGCAGCCAATATTTTTGCTGAAAATCAAAGCATGTTTGCTACCAATAGGACAATCAAAATCCAATCTTCTCAAGGTAAAATTTACGGACTTAACCCAGAAAAAGCATGGAACTATGGGCTGGCACTTTCCAAATCTTTTTATATTGGAAGTCCACACAAGATAACCCTTTCGGGAGACTACTATAGTACCAATTTCACAGATCAAGTGGTGGTGGATTGGGAGAAAGCTAGAGAAATTTCTTTTTATAACCTTGAAGGTAAAAGCTTTGCAAAAAGTTTACAGTTAGAATTGGATTATAATTTCAAGAATTTTTTGAATTTACGAGCGGCCTACAAAAACTATGATGTGCGAATGGAATACAATAGTGGTATTTTGCAAAAACCCCTATTGGCCAAAAATCGTTTTTTTGCTAACCTAGGGTTGGCGTCCGAAAAATCTTACAAGGGGAAACAATGGAGATGGGATATTACTTTACATCATCTGGGGGTGCAACGTTTGGTTGAGAACCAAAGGGATGGGGACAATGGTTTTTCTGATGGATTCTCCCTGTGGAATTCTCAGCTCACCCATTCTTTTTCCAATAAATTTGAAATATATTTGGGCGGAGAGAATATTGGAGATTACCGTCAAGTTAATCCGATTATTGGATCAGATGATCCTTTTGGAGTCGATTTTGATGCCGCGCAGGTGTATGCTCCCGTTTTTGGAGCCATGATTTACACTGGTTTGAGACTAAAAATTTAAAATTAATTTAATATTATGAAAAAAATCCTAATCATCCTACTTGCTTTGCCGTTGGGAATGGTAGCGCAAGACAATCAGAAAAAGAACGCTAAAGCAGAATTTACCGTTAAAGGGAACTGTGAAGTGTGTGAGAAAAGAATCGAAAAAGCAGCCTTATCTATCAAGGGAGTTAAATCGGCAGAATGGGACATTCCCTCCAATAAAATCAGCTTGATTTACAACCCTAAAAAAGTGACCTTGGAAGCCATCCATACCAGTATTGCTGCTCAAGGTCATGATACTTCTGAAGCACAAGCTAAAAAAGAAGATTATGACGAACTTCCCAAATGTTGTCAATACGATAGAGAGTAATTATAAATAAAAAAACCTGCTTTCTCAAGCAGGTTTTTTTAAATATGTAAACAATCGATTACATCATGCCGGGCATACCGCCACCGCCACCCATTGGAGGCATGGCTGGAGCGTCTTCTTTGATGTCGATCAGAGCACACTCTGTAGTCAAGATCATACCAGCAACTGAAGCTGCATTTTCAAGAGCCACTCGGGTTACTTTTTTAGGATCGATTATTCCTTCTTTAAGCATATCAACGAAAGTCCCTTCTTTGGCATTAAATCCAAAGTTATCTCCACCTTCAAGTACCTTAGAAACGACTACGGATCCTTCCCCACCAGAGTTTTCAACTATGGTTCTTAATGGAGATTCGATGGCCTTGTGGATGATTTGAACACCAGTACCTTCGTCAGCATTATCTGATTTTATTTTGGAAAGACTTTTTTGAGTATTCAATAAAGCAACTCCTCCACCAGCAACAATACCTTCTTCTACCGCTGCTCTGGTAGCATGAAGTGCATCGTCAACTCGGTCTTTCTTTTCTTTCATCTCAACTTCTGAGGGAGCACCCACATATAACACGGCTACACCACCAGAAAGTTTGGCCAATCGCTCTTGTAGTTTTTCTCTGTCATAATCAGAAGTAGTTGTTTCAATCTGCGATTTGATTTGATTGACCCTTCCTTGAATCATTTCACTGTCTCCTGCACCATTGACTACTGTAGTATTGTCTTTGTCAATAGTTACTTTCTCAGCAGAACCTAACATATCAATGGTAGTATTCTCTAGGGTAAAGCCTCTTTCTTCGGAAATTACTGTCCCACCTGTAAGGATGGCGATGTCTTCAAGCATTGCTTTTCTACGGTCACCAAAACCAGGAGCTTTAACAGCTGCTATTTTGAGTGCCCCACGAAGTTTGTTGACAACCAAGGTAGCCAAAGCTTCTCCGTCAACATCTTCAGCGATAACGATAAGCGGCTTACCAGACTGTGCAACAGGCTCTAAAACGGGTAGAAGATCTTTCATCGCCGAAATCTTTTTGTCATACAAGAGAATGTAGGGTGTTTCTAGATCGGCTTCCATTTTTTCAGAATCCGTTACGAAATAGGGAGATAGGTATCCACGATCGAATTGCATTCCCTCCACAACGTCCACGTAGGTGTCGGTTCCTTTAGCCTCTTCTACAGTGATAACTCCTTCTTTCCCTACTTTTTCAAAAGCTTCGGTAATTAGGCTTCCAATGGTTTCGTCATTATTGGCAGATATACTAGCTACTTGTTTGATTTTTTCAGAGGCATTGCCTACTTCTACAGATTGTTTCCCCAATGAAGCTACAATATCACTTACGGCTTTGTCGATACCTCTTTTGAGGTCAAGGGGGTTGGCACCCGCTGCAACATTTTTCAATCCCTCTTTAACGATGGCTTGAGCCAAGATGGTAGCTGTGGTGGTTCCATCACCAGCCAAGTCGTTGGTCTTAGAAGCTACTTCTTTAACCATTTGTGCACCCATGTTTTCAAGGGCGTCTTCCAATTCAATTTCTTTGGCAACTGTCACTCCGTCTTTGGTGACTTGAGGAGCGCCAAAAGATTTGCCAATGATAACGTTTCTTCCTTTAGGGCCAAGGGTAACTTTTACAGCATTTGCCAATGCATCAACACCGCGTTTAATACCATCCCGTGCCTCTAAATCAAATTCTATTTTTTTTGCCATTTTATTTTAGTTTTTCTATTAAACAATTGCTAGTATATCACTTTCTCTCATGATGAGATAATCTGAACCTTCATGTTGTAGTTCGGTTCCAGCATATTTACCATAAAGTACTTTATCCCCTACTTTAACCGTTACAGGATTTTCAGTAGTTCCTTGGCCAACAGCGACCACGGTACCTTTTTGAGGTTTTTCTTTAGCGGAATCAGGAATAATGATTCCAGAGGAGGTTTTGGTTTCTGCAGCAGCAGGCTCGATTAAAACACGATCTGCTAGAGGTTGAATACTTATTTTACTCATTGTTAATTATTTTAAGTTTTAATAAACTTTTTCATAAACCATGCCAAGGGTATGAGTTATGACAAATTGTAGTAATTCGTCAACAATGCTGACAGCATGACACAAAACTATTCCTGAGAATTGTCTTGAGGTACTTCTGGAATGGTTTCTGGTATGACCTCTGGTATGGGTTGTTCCAATGCATTTTCTTGCAAAAGTCTGGAGTCGGAACTTCCACTATCTGTCCCTAGGGAAATATTGGAAAGAAGGATAAGGATCAATAACAGCCCAGCCAAAAGCCAAGTACTGCGATCCAAAAAGTCTGAGGTTTTCTGAACCCCTCCCATTTGTTGTCCTCCACCACCAAAAGATGAGGAGAGCCCCCCGCCTTTAGGATTTTGAACCATTACTACTAATACTAGTAGGAAACACACAAAAATGATTAAACCGATGAAGATCGAAAAACTACCCATGATTTTTATTGTTGTTGCAAGTTCTTGATTTTCTGAATTTGCCCTGCAAAGAAAACATTTTTTTCTGGATATTTCAAACTTAAAATTTTGTAGGCGCTGATTGCTTTTTTATACTTTTTTTGTTTCACCAAAAGTTTGGCCAAAGTTTCCGTCATCAATTCGTCAGAATACAAGTCTTCTTTAACCACTGAATAGACGTTTTCAGTTTTCCCTACTGGACTGATTTTTGGATTCGCATCAATAAATCGGTTAATGATGGTTAATTTATCACTCAAAGGCTGGTTCTGTTCAACTCTGTCAAAATCCGTTTTAGCTTTATGATTGTCTTCTGTAAATTCAATCCAATCTATAAAACTTAGTTTTGTATCCTTCGGTGGAAGAGAGGACTGATTATCTGTTGTAGATTCCTCCTTGTCAGCAACCTGTTTTTTCTTAGGATTGACCGTTATTTTTTTAGGAGTGTTTTTTTCTTTCGAAAACTGCTCGTTTTCCTCAACTTTTATTTTTTGATCAGGTTTTTTCTTTACTACTTTTGCTGAACTTTCTTCATTGATTGATTGAATGGGGTCATTTATTTTATTGATAGGTTCTTTAGTAGTTTTCTTGTTTGGCTTGACCAATTCCTCAATTTTCTTTGGATACTCCAATGCAGATTCGATACTTTTTTTTAGAATGGATCTATCATAAGTGTAAAGAGCTAATTGATGGAGCGCATTGTCTAAGTCATCTTTATTTTGATCCTTCAGAGATTTGGTGTAAAAAAAACGAGGCAATTGGAAATAGGGATATTTTTCGATTAAGAGCGCCATTTTTGATACTGAAGTTTCATCATGGGTATCAAAATTCCCAACCAATTCATTGAATTTTTTTCCGTTCATTGGTTTTACCACTTGGCTAATGTTTCGTTGAAAATATTTTGTGTAATTCTTTCAAAAATTTCATCATGGGCTGCGCCCTGAATGTCATACAGTTGTTTGTCTGCAGCAAAGTCATAAAAAAAAGAGAATTTTCTCTCGAAATCGTCTTCTTCGTTGTTGATATTGGTATAACGAAGGTTAACAGTCATGGTCAGTCGGTTTTGAGCTGCGGTAAGTTTTGCAGTCGATGTCATGGGGGTCACGCTATATTGTGTGATTTCTCCCTCATAGATTATGTCTCCTCCCGTGCTAACCAAATTTAAATTGGTTTGCCCCAATATGATGTCTTGAAGTGCTAGGGTAAAATCCCGATCCAATCCTGGTTCGACGGTAGATCCTGGCCGACTACCTGCTTGGTTTTCAAAAAAATTCACCTGAAAATCTTCTGTCCCAGCAGGAATGGAAGCTCCTGTAAAAGAGTATATTCCACACCCCTCTATAATAAGGGATAATATCAACAACAGAGCGGGAAGAATTCTAATCGATTTCATCATCTTGTAAATCAAATTGTTTGATCTTGCGATATAGTGTTCTCTCAGAAATACCTAATTCATTGGCAGCGATTTTCCTCTTACCATTACTTCTTTTCAAAGCTTGCTTAATCATTTCAATTTCTTTCTCCAATAAAGATAAGGGTTCCTCTTCAATTACCGTTTCAGCATAATCATATTGATTGATAGGGGGAGGAGGGTTGTGACTCAATGATTTATTTTCGGGGGTTATGTATTCTAGCGTTTCATTATCCTCCTCCTCATTGCCATATATTTTTTTAATCAGTTCGGTATTGTTTTTTTGAACCGATGTCATATTATCATTTTCCATCAACTCATGGGTGAGTTTTTTCAGATCATTAAGATCGCTTTTCATGTCGAAAAGTACTTTATAAAGTATCTCTCTTTCGGAAGAAAAGTCAGCTTCTTTGTTCGCTCCATCAATAACAGCCGGAAGTTGGGACCCCATATTGGGAAGATAGTTGCGAAGGGTATTGGCATCGAGTATTCGTTTTTTTTCCAAAACAGATACCTGCTCTGCCACATTTCGCAATTGACGAATATTTCCACTCCATCGGTATTGCTCTAGCAACTGTTGTGCATCATCATCCAGTCTCAATGTAGGCATTTTATATTTTTGTGCGAAATCGGAAGCGAACTTTCTAAACAAAAGAGGAATATCTTGTTTTCGCATCCTTAGTGGTGGTAAGTGGATTTCTACTGTACTCAGTCGGTAGTAAAGGTCTTCTCTAAACTTACCTTTGTTAATGGCCTCATTCATCTTGAGGTTGGTTGCCGCCACAATTCTCACATCGGTTTTTTGGACTTTTGAAGAACCTACTTTGATGAATTCACCATTTTCTAAAACCCTTAAAAGCCTTACCTGGGTGGGTAAGGGCAGTTCACCTACCTCATCAAGAAAAATGGTTCCACCATCGGCGACTTCAAAATAGCCACTTCTAGTGGTGGTGGCTCCTGTAAAAGCTCCTTTTTCGTGACCAAAAAGCTCACTGTCAATCGTTCCTTCGGGGATGGCGCCACAATTAACTGCAATGTATTTAGCGTGTTTTCGGGGAGAAAATTGATGGATTATTTTTGGAATATTCTCTTTTCCCACTCCACTTTCACCCGTAACTAAAACGGTGATTTCCGTTGCCGATACCCGCAGTGCTTTTTCCAAAGCCCTATTGAGGCCTTCATCGTTTCCGATGATCCCAAACCGTTGTTTGATATTTTGTACAGATTCCATAATGTTAGATTGATTTTGAGTGACCCATTGCCGAACCTATTAGAGTGGCAGAGGTTACTTGTTCTATTTTAACATCGACAAAATCGCCTACTTTATAATTTTCTTTAGGAAAAACAGCAACGGTATTTTGGCCAGTTCTTCCGCTCCAAAATTCACTGGATCTCTTGGAACTTTTTTCAATCAAAACACAAACGGTTTTTCCAATAAATTGTCGGGTTCTATATTCACTGTGTTCCCTTTGGAGATCAATTATTTCTTGTAGCCTTCTTTTTTTTGTGGATTCGGGAATATTGTCTTCAATTTTTTTGGCTGCCATAGTCCCTGGTCTTTCTGAATAGGCAAACATAAAACCGAAATCGTATTTTACGTATTCCATTAGACTTAATGTGTCCTTATGATCTTGTTCTGTTTCTGTTGGAAAGCCAGCAATCATGTCATGAGAAATACCACAACCGGGTATGATTTTATCAATTTTATCGATCAATTCAAAATAGTCCTGTCTTGTATGCTGACGGTTCATTTTTTTGAGAATAGCATTACTTCCAGATTGAACTGGCAAATGGATGTAATTACAAATATTGTCGTGATGGGCCATCGTATGGATTACATCAAGAGACATGTCTTGTGGGTTGGAAGTGGAAAAACGGATACGCATTTTGGGTTGAGCAGTGGCAACTAAATCTAGTAAATTGGAGAAATTTACAGCAGTTTTTTGCTGTAATGGACTTGCTTTGGCAAAATCTTTTTTCAATCCGCCACCATACCATTGGTAGCTGTCAACGTTTTGTCCTAATAAGGTAATTTCTTTATACCCATTTACGGCCAGTTGGGCGACTTCTTCTAGTATACTTTTTGGATCACGACTTCGCTCTCTTCCCCTGGTGAAAGGCACCACACAAAAGGTACACATATTGTCACAGCCTCTTGTGATGGTCACAAAAGCACTTACCCCGTTGGTAGCCAGTCTGACTGGAGCGATATCACCATAAGTTTCTTCTTTGGAAAGAACGACATTGACAGCTTCTCGTTCGGCCTCTGCCTCTTTTAAAAGATTAGGAATGTCTTTGTAGGCATCGGGTCCCACCACCATGTCCACCATTTTTTCCTCTTCCAAAAATTTATGTTTTAAGCGTTCTGCCATACAACCCAGCACGCCTATTTTGAGATCTTTATTTTTGCGTTTGAGCCCATTAAAAAGCTCCAGTCTTTTTCTTACGGTTTGCTCTGCTTTTTCTCGAATAGAGCAGGTATTGACCAAAACTAAATTTGCTTCTTCAAGGGTTTTGGTAAGTTGATAGCCTTCCTTGTTGAGTATGGAAGCCACAATTTCACTATCGGAAAAGTTCATCTGACAACCGTAGGACTCGATATATACCTTTTTATTATTGGTATTTTTCGGTGTATCTAATTGATTATCAAGTATTTCTCCGTTATATTCATTAGGGTTTTTATGAGTATAACTTTGAGTATAACTCTCGTTTTCTGTAATTTGTATATTTTCTAACTCGTTGTTATTCAATGTTTAATGTTTTTTACTCAAAATAGATGAGTATAATTTCAAATTAAATTATTTTTCATTTTTAAGTTGTATTCATCAATGAGTATAACTCTAATAATAATCTTACAAAAATAACACAATTTTTAACAACAAGACAAAATGTCAGTTTTTAAAAAAAATGGGGAATAACATTTCTGCTACTCCCCAATGTAAGGATGGTGTTGGTTGTTATTGATGGTATAGTTATGATTATTATTAGTTGGATAATCTATCAATATATATAAGTATATGATTTTGATATATTCAGTATTATTTAACCACTTAACTTATTACTCCCACATTGTTTCCCACACATTCTTTTGTGATAGGTTAAGATTTGATTTTATACAATCTACTATTGCCTCTTTCGTATAGTATTTCTTTCTTCTAAAACGAGATGATTGTAAAATCTCTTCATCCTCGTATTTCTTTAAGGTAGTATGAGATATACCCATTATTCTCATTGTGGTTTCTCGGTTGTGTATTGGGTTTGTGTTGAGTAAATCTGTATCTACTCCAATTGTGTTTAGTATTTGTTCCATTTTCTTCTTTGTGCTAGTAAATTATTAGTTCTTTATTTTCATTATCTATTTCATAATAGTTCTCGTTTGATTGGTATTGAGATTTAATTGCCAACTCAATCTCATCTAAACAAGTTCTCCAACTTTCTATATCTTCCAACAATTCCATTTCCACACCCCTTTCTTCAATCTCATTTTTCAGTTTGTAAATCACATTCAAGTATTCATCCACCTTATTACTTGCATTGGTGATTTTAGTAGAAGGAAACTTTACACTCATTTGTAAAACCCTGTGTAAGTTAAAGTTTCAATGATTTCATTTATATCCACCTCATCCTGTGGTTCATTCTCAAAGTAATTACTAATCTCTTGTTTAATTAAATCTTTCAATGAACTTCTATCTAACTTGGTAATATCTTCTGTATCCTCATCATCACCATAACCCATCTCACGGAGTAGTTCATCCAAATCAATCATATCCTCTAATTCATCTTCATCGGGTTGAGGTATGTGGTTTGGAGGAACTAACCCTTTGGGGTTCTTGGGTATTTCCTTCATACTCACACTTTCGTTAAATCTCTGTAATCTTCTTTCCTCTTGTTCTGTAATTTTTAATCCTGCTCGTTTTTTCATTATGATGGATTTAACAAAGGGAGAGGTGTTCTCATTGAATAGGTGTTTTGTTTCTACTCTTATCATAGTATTCCTCCTACTGATGTTTGTTTCAACATCTTTGCTGTTTTTGTTATGTAGTTCATTTGGTTTGGGTTGAGGTGAGTATCTATCCAATACACCCCCTCATCTATTTTTGCGAGTAGTTTTTCAGTTCCTTGTGATATATCAACCACCTTCCAACCTTTACCTTCTTCCACAATTCCCATATGGAGATTATCTACTTGTTCCCAAGAGGTTATTGTTTTAGTATTCCCATACTCTTGCATTCTATCCATCATTGATTGGGTTTTCCAAGAGTATTCAAATAAATCATTCTTAACGAGATTGTATCTTTTTATCATAGATAGAGTTGTATTACTACTATAACCTTCTCTCATTAAATAAGTTTTCATATCCTCATTACTTTTACCACAAATACCACGAGATTGTAGGTGATGGAGGTAGAGTATATCCATTATACCCATTGTGTATTTTTTCCCCCATTTATTTTCACTTAATTGGATAATTCCATCAAAGGTGAAACCTTCTATTTCATTCATTTTTCTTTCCATAATTATTTTTCTATTAGTTCCATATACTCATCAAATGTGAGTTCTTCGTTTGTATCTATATCCTTGAAGATTATATCATCTACTGAATTGCCTTCAATCTGTTTAATTCTTCTCTTTCCAATCTTTTCAATCATTTTGGATTACTACCTCTTAATGGTTTTTAGTTTTTCATAAACCCCCATTAGTTGTTCCCTTGCAATACTGGTTCTCCAATCTTTGTAATCTTCCCAATTACTAAATTGGTTCCTGTATTTTTTTGGTATTTCTTTCTTCATTATTAGTTTTTATTACGAGGTTAATACTCTTTTTTTTAATCTATTTCTATATTAGTTTAATACTATAAACACTATATATTCTTCCAAAAGGGATACAATCCAACTTATAGGGATATTCTCATATCCCTTTATGATAAGTTCAATTAAATAATACTCTTCCAATGAGGTATTACAATAGTGGTTATTCAATATATTCCCACTCAACCTAATTCCTTATGTTAGGTGCCAACTCCAAGTTCATCGTATCTCAACGATAGGTTTTCGGTTTCCTTTTGGATTTTATTACTGATATGAACTAAAGTTGTCAATCCTCCATACCCCTCTAAAATGTTTAATAATCTATTGAACCAACAATCAATAAACCATACCATCTGGATATAAATATCACTAACTTTCCAAAACGGAAAGTTTTTAAGTTAAAAAGTTGATTTAAGTTGGTTTCACAGAACTATTTTAAGAGGTTTTGAGGTGGTTTTGAGGTTTATTTACACATATGTATTACAATCAACCAAAAGTGTTCTTAAAAACCCTATTTTTAGTATTCAAAAAAATTAAGTTCAAAGTTTGAACCAATAAAAAAATGAAGGTTAGTGATATAATTAAGAACATTACTGAAATCCAAAATGAAGATTGGATTAGGTTTATGAGTGAGGATGAGTTAAACCAATTTGTAAAATACAAATGGTTAGCGTGGAACACCATAAAAAGAATTAAAGATGGAGATGTTCTATTAAAAATAGCCGAACATCAAAAATCGTTAGAAAACACTTTTGATAATCCCCCAATATGGTATTCTCTAATTATTTCAATTATCCCCAAAGGGAAATACTCATATATCTATCCCAAGAAAACTAAAAAGAGGAATTACGATTATGATTTCCTCAAACTACTTGCGGATGATTTGAAGGAAAACATTAAAAATTGTGAAGATTACTACGATATACTTGAAGTAAATGGAGAGTTAGAGAAGTATAAAGTTGATTTATATTCTAAATATGGTATTGAATACACCTCAACATCTAATACAACAGAGGAAAAGGTAGAACAACGAAACATAGAAGAATTAGAACCCCACCCAACCAACAACGAGATATACCAAAAACAATTTGAGAATACAGATAAATTAGAGAAATCTATTAAACAATACGGCCAACTTGAACCAATTGTGATTACATCTAAAAATGTTATTATATCAGGCCACCGAAGATTTAAGGTTCTCAAAAAATTAGGATTTAAGTTAGTTGATGTAAGGGTTAGAGATTTTGATAATGAAATTGAAGCCCTCATAAACTTCAATGTGCAACGGGAAAAACGAGGTGAGGATATTGCAAATGAAATCCGTTATTTAGAAAGGGAGGTTTATTCTAAAATGGAAAGAAGGGGTAGGAAGAAAAAAGGTGATAATGTTGGTAAGGTTGATAAACTCACCGATTATGCTAACCGATACGAGATAAGTAGAACCTCTGCATCAACACTTTTACTTATTGAAAGGAATTGTCCTGAACTTATTAAGAGGTTAAAATTGAAGGGTAATATGGATGGGGATTTAACCCTCAACAAAGCACACGAATTGTGTTTCAAATCCAATCAAACTAAAACACAGATAAAGAAGGATAATGAACTTAAAAAGATTAAATCAATATTACCTCGTGTTGATAGGAAAGATTTGTTAGAACTTCTTAAAACAACTTATCCGTATTCAATTATGGGTAGTTATTCCAAATTATCTAAAACAACTTCCTTTGAACTCAATGAGGATAAGTTTAGTAGGTTGGAAAAGAAAAGAACTGAACTGATTTCCAATTTAGAGTTCTTAAAAACTTTGGATAGTAGAGAGATACTGATGTATAACAAAGTTGATGAAGTAAATAACCTCAACATATCAAATACTACCAAAGAAGAGGTTTTTAATAACCTCTGGAAACCAACAGATATATACAATGAAGAGAAAACTATTGAAGAGATACAATCAATCAAACCTATTCTTAAAGAAACAACTTCAAATGATGAGTTTAATACCATAAGGGTTCTTACCCATAGTTTGCATTGGAAACAAAATGTAGGGAGAAACTTAAAATATATTGTAGTTGATGAAACAAGTGGAAAGTATCTCGGTTTAATCACCATTGCAAGTGATGTTGTTTCAATTCAAAGTAGAGATGAAAAGATTGGATGGAATACTGAAAATAAGTTCAAACAAAAGAAGATAAATAATTCTGCGATTGCTTCCACAATCGTTCCAACACAACCTCTTGGATTTAATTTTTTAGGAACTAAACTGATTGCTTGTTTAACTACTTTGGATAGGATTAAAAACGATTGGGAAGAGAAATACGGAGATAAGTTAGTTGGTATAACAACTACATCACTTTTCGGTTCAAAATCCTCTTACAACTCAATTAAATGGTGGAAGAAGATGGGAACTACAAGTGGTAAGATGTTATTATCCCCAAGTGAGAAACATTATCAGTTCTGGCATCACTGGTTAAAAGAAAATTACGAAGGATACGAACGATTGATTAAAACAGAAAACGATACAATTGTAAGTGGGCCAAAACAAAAAATCATCAATAAGATTTTTCAATTGTTGGATATATCTTCAAGTAGTTTTTACCACGAAAATAATAGAGGTGTATATTACTCTCCATTATATAAAAATACTTATCAATTTCTTCGTGGTGAGATTGGTGAAGGTGATTTAGAACCCCACCCCAATAAGGTTGGGAATTATGATGAAATAATGGAATGGTGGAAAGTTCGTGCAATCAACCGATATAAGAAACTAATAGAAGAAGATAGAATAGATAATGAACCTATCTGGTATGATAAAATCAATGAAGAGGATGTAAAAGAGTGGTTAGAATTGAGAGGGATAAATCCGTTAATTGAAGAAGAATAATTAGTTCAAAGTTTGAACTAATTTACTTTATTCCAAAAATCCTTAATAATCTTCGTAATTCATTTGAACTTGAACTACCAGTTCTTTTTGTTTTTATTTTTTTACTTGGAAAATCTATTGTTTGATTTATAAAATTATTGGTTAAATCTTTTCTTTTAATATCCATTAAGCTTTCATCGGTTGGAACTAATGAGAAATTATCTGTTAAATCAACTTTTTTCCAAAACCCATCTTGCCATTTTTTCTCTTTCTTCTTTGTTGTTTCCCATCTTTCACACAAACTTTCAAAACTCTCTTTGAAAACACTTTCACCAACCTTTGCTACATTTAAGTTCATACTATTCAACACCCCCTTTGCAAACTCAAAATCATAAGGATTGCTATTTAACTTTTGAACTACATTCTCCATAATATCAGGTAGGATTAGAAACCTAATATAGGTGTATGATTTCTCTTCTGCTAGTTCTTTAAGAACTGATAAATAATCATCATACACATTTTTTTCATCCTCACCTTTATGGTTGTAGTATTCAAAATCATTTTTTTGTATAAAGGTTTGTAGAGATATAAACTCCCAATCTAAATACCTTTTAACCCATAAAATCTCTTCTTCATTAAATCCTTCAAAATCAAACTCACCCACCACTTTATACTTGATACTATCGTATAATCCACGATTACGGAAACCTAATATATCTACATCAACAGCAACTCCGTTTTCAAGTATTTTAAAAAGTTTTTCATTTTTATCAGCCCAATCGGGAATTACATTTTCTTCATCAGGAAACGATTTTATCCATTCATTACTATCTTTTACAACCGATATACTATGGTTTATCCACACATTTCCATTCTTATCAATCAATCGTTTGTAAGTATCATTCTCACCTTTAATTGGGGTTAATTCTCCTTTTGTAATTTCTTTTATCTCCTCATTCATCCCCCAATGTGGGAAAGAAAACATCGTTCTTATGGATTTATATTTTGTGGGATTTGAAATTGAAATCCTATCTGCAATATTGTGGCATCCTAATCTCAATAATGAAGAATAACTGATTACATCTTTGATTTCTTTGTATTCATCAGTATTCATTCTTTGAAGGTGATTAAATCTTAAAACTTTTGGTAAATCAACACTATTTTCAAACAAGGATTTTATTGAAGATGATTGTATATGTTTTCTATGATTTACAAAATCAGCTATATTTTTTGATTTTCTTGCTAGTGAGTTTTTCTCATACATCAAATAGAAATCTTTTTCATATGTTCTATCTTCTTGTATCACATATGCTAAAAAACCATTTCCCCTTCCCTTTTCTCTTTCAACTTTTTCAATATAATCTATAAACTCAATTATTGATTTTTTTAATCTTTCTCTTTCTTCCATAAACTGAAAATATAAAAATATAATCACTATATCAATTTCCTATGGAGAAAAAATCTAACCTCCGTATAAATTGCCACGATTTACCCATTTTGGTTTTTTCAATTTTCACAGATGCAAGAAACCTCCCCTCCCAATTCACAATTATCTACTATACTTTTATGAGTGAGATTAAAAATGTGATTTAATCAATAAAACAGGGGGTTTTCCTTGTTTTTTCACAATTATTAAGTATATTTGAGGGTAGTTAAAAATTATGAGTGATATGAGAGTTTTAAGATATGTTCGTGTGAGTTCCAACTCACAGAAAGTTGATAGGCAAGTTGAAGAAGGGGATAGAACGAGGTATTCATTTTTCTTGGAGGAAAAAGTATCGGGTAAAACTGAATTGTTCCAAAGAGAGAAGGGTAGTATCATTAAAGAACTCATTTTGGAGGGAAAGATTGATGTAGTTAGTATCTACTCTGTGGATAGGATATCTCGTAATCTAAAAGATTTATTATCTGTTATTGATTTCTTCCACGAGAATGGAGTTGCACTTCAAATTGATAATCTCGGTATTACATCACTCGTTGAGGGGAAAGTAAATCCTTCTATTATGATTATCGTTCAAATGATGGGGGCGTTTTCACAATTAGAGAATGAATGGAGGAAAGAAAGGCAAATGGAAGGGATAAGAAGGGCGAAAGAAAAAGGTGTTTATGAAATGAGAGAACACCATAGAAGAAGAGAAACTAAAAAAGAGTTCTTAAATAAACACAGAAAAACTATTGAACTCATTGAAAAATACCCATCAATGAAAAACTTGGAACTTGCTAAACTTGGTGGAGTTCATTTCAATACCATTACTAAAATTAGAAAGATGATAGGTGTTCAAAAGATGGAAAAGAAACAAGGGGAGGAGTTCGTTAAAGGATTGGAGGAACAACCATTTGTATCATCAAGTGAGTTCGTTGATTTGATGGTAGATTAAAGTAAAAACCTTAACCAAAAAAAACAAATTCAAAGTTTGAACTTATTAATTTTTATAAGAGAAAACAGGAAATTATTGGAGTTAGTATATTTAAGTAAAATTCTCTTCACCCTTCCCTGAAGAAATAATCACTATTGATATTCTTCAAACTTTTAAAGAGTTTGAATTGGTATTAGACCCATTTATGGGTAGTGGAACAACTGGAAGAGTTTGTGATAAGTTGGGGAGGAGTTTTGTGGGGTATGATTTGAAGGGCTATTAAAAACCACTACACTATAACAGTATAACGGTTTTATCATTTTACTTGCTCCCGTTGTTGTCAGAAGTTGCAGAACAACTAAACAGAATTATGAATTTAGTTTTTACTCAGGCTAAGAATCCTGAAAGCTCCTTTAGAGACAATAAAGAATACAATTGTACCGATAATCAGGTCAGGTATGTTGGAGTTTAGCCAATATACCAGTATTCCCGCTAAAATCACCCCTAAATTAATTACGACATCATTTGAGGTGAAAATGAGACTTGCTTTCATATGTGCTTCTTCCTTGTCTCTTGACTTTTGGA
>Ga0209603_1002363_pt1 | contig 17651 bp, 19 predicted proteins | sample COGITO_mtgs_1206_FD_184812 | JGI IMG/M metagenome (GOLD analysis project Ga0209603, IMG submission 184812) | Pelagic marine microbial communities from North Sea - COGITO_mtgs_120607 (SPAdes) (version 2) | ecosystem: Environmental > Aquatic > Marine > Epipelagic ... | reverse complement strand
CTGTTAGGGTTCCTTTTAGTATCCCAATCACTTTTAGGTTGCAATAAAATAAAATTTACACTTTCAGAAAAGTCTTAAAACCATCGTTTTAAGACTTTTTTGTTTTGTGAAAGGTTTTTTGGTCTGGTTTTTGATTATTAATTAGCAAAACCCCAAAAACCATGAAGTTATGTTACCTAAAAAAAATCCAAAAGTTGATTTGAACAAAAACAGTACAACCTATTTCTTACTAGGTTTGGTACTGGTGCTTTTTCTTACTTGGAGAGCGATTGAGATAAAAACATACGAAAGGGACATAGAGTTGGACCGGTTGAGTGTATTGGAAGATGAAGAAGAAGATGTTCCTATTACAGATATGAAAATCACTCCACCACCGCCACCGCCACCGCCACCACCAGCCCCGCAAGTGATTGAAGTAGTGGAAGATGAAGAGGAAGTGGAAGAGACTGTTATTGAATCTACGGAGACTGATCAAGAAGAAATCATCGAAGTCGAAGACGTTGCAATAGAAGACGATTTTGATGAGGTAGATGTTCCCTTTGCAGTAATTGAAGATGTCCCTGTTTTTCCGGGTTGTGAAAGGGTAGCTAAATCTAAGAGAAGAGAGTGTTTCCAAGATAAAATTAACATACACATTAGGAAAAATTTTCGTTACCCAGAGATTGCCCAAGAAATGTGGATTCAAGGAAGAGTATATGTGAATTTTATTATTTCTAGGGATGGATCTATTATTGATATCAGGATGCGTGGACCAGACAAAAACCTAGAAAAAGAAGCCGAAAGGATTATCAGTAAACTACCTAAAATGATTCCAGGAAAACAAAGAGGAAGACCCGTCAGGGTTCCCTTTAGTATTCCAATTACTTTCCGACTGCAATAAAATTCAAACGAAAGCACACATTGGTTTAAGTTATTCCGTTATAGTATTTTGAATCATTAATAGAGTAAAAAAATGATTTTCAAAATTAACACAGAGGTTTGCACATGGATGAATTCTGGACTATCTTTGCGCGAGGATAATTGATGATGAAGACCCACTCCGATAGTTTACCTGTAATAGTATTCAACCCTGTGTCATTCCTAAGTGATTTTCTACAACTCACCAAGTTTCGTCTAGCCATAAGTGTGGTTTTCTCTTCCGTGGCAGGGTATCTACTCGCTGTAGATCAAATCGAAACTTCCATTTTATTGGGTTTATGTTTTGGTGGTTTTGCGATGGTTGGCGCCTCGAACGCCTTCAATCAATGGATTGAAAAGGAAAAGGATGCCTTAATGGTTCGTACCAAAAACCGCCCCCTCCCGACGGGGCGTATGAATAATCTTACAGCTTTGATTATTGCAAGTCTGTTGACATTGGTAGGGATATATATGCTCAATAATATTAATTTTAAGACAGCGCTATTCGGAGCACTTTCTATATTTATATACACCTGCGTATACACCCCCCTAAAATCGGTTACTCCACTAGCTGTTTTTGTGGGTGCCTTTCCAGGCGCCATTCCTTTTATGTTGGGATGGGTGGCTGCTACAGGTAATTTCGGGATCGAGCCAGGAGTTCTTTTTATGGTTCAGTTTTTTTGGCAGTTCCCCCATTTTTGGGCCATAGGTTGGATGATGGATGAGGATTATAAAAAAGCTGGCTTTAAGATGTTGCCAACGGGAAATCCTGATCGGGCCACTGCTTTTCAAATTGTATTTTATACGCTTTGGACCATCATCATTTCAATTATCCCTTATACCCAATATAGTGGTGACTTGAGCCTTTCTGGAGGCGCAGTTGTTTTTTTGATTCTTATAGGCATTTATTTTCTTTACCATGCCCTCAATTTGATGCAAAAAAGAACCAAAGAAACAGCCAGAAAATTGATGTATGCCAGTATTGCCTACATTAGTATTTTACAAATCATATATGTTTTAGATAAATGGATATAGCCATGGACGAATTAGAAATCAAACATAACAAAGCCAAAAAGATGATGCTTTGGGTGGGCATGATCAGTATGGCGATGACATTTGCGGGTTTGACCAGTGCCTATGTGGTCAGTAGTTCAAGAGCCGATTGGTTATCACAATTTGAGATGCCTGATGCTTTTGCCATCAGCACTTTGATCATTTTGTTGAGCAGTATAAGTTTTTTTATGGCCAAAAGAGCATTGCTTTCTCAAAATATCAATCAAGCCAAAATCCTTGTTTTAACCACCTTTCTGTTGGCCTTAACCTTTGTTTATTTTCAGTTCAAAGGATTTGGTGACATCATCGCTCAAGGGTATTATTTTACTGGGGCAGAAAGCTCCATCACCACCTCCTTTTTATATGTATTGGTTTTGTTGCACTTGGCCCATTTGTTTGCAGGAATGGTTATTCTGGCGGTGGTTTATGTTAGATTACTCCAAGGAAAATATTCTGGTTCCAACCCCTTGGGATTTGAACTGGCCCATTTGTTCTGGCATTTTCTTGATGTGTTGTGGATATATTTGTATCTATTTGTTCTGCTATACAGGTAAAATATATAAATTTGTATGAACTAATTTGAATTTGACTTTATGGAATTAACTGCAGCTGAAAAAGAGGCCAATCTTTGGGCTGGAGGACGGCGACCACTCAACGCCAGTTATGGCAAACTGATGATGTGGTTTTTTATCGTTTCTGACGCACTTACCTTCTCTGGATTTTTGGTTTCTTACGGCTTTTCACGTTTTAAAAATATAGATTCTTGGCCCATTGCCGATGAGGTATTTACTCACTTCCCATTTTTACATGGAGTAGATGCCCCCATGTACTACGTTGCGCTAATGACTTTTATATTGATTTTTTCATCTGTTACCATGGTATTGGCCGTTGATGCGGGACACCACATGAATAAGGCCAAAGTAACATTTTACATGTTACTGACCATTATTGGAGGGGCTGTTTTTGTAGGTTCACAAGCTTGGGAATGGAAAAATTTTATAAAGGGAGAATATGGTGCATTGGAAACCAAAGGGGGACAAATCCTTCAATTTGTAAATGCTGATACCGGCGAAAGAGTTGCCATTGGTGACTTTGCTGTTTCTATTCCTACAGAACGTAGTGCTCACAAAGGCAGTAATGGAATTTGGTACCAAAGTGAAGGAACTCTTCCTAGCTATTCGTTGGCTGAAGTCGTAGAAGGTTTTGAGGCCACTGATAACCTCGTGATACGTAGCGAAAAATTAGATGAAAATGGCCAGAAAATTGTCCTCTCTCGAGATGATTCTTTGGATAAAATAGAAAATGCTGTGGGGGTAGTTGAGGGTGCCAATCTCATTCACAACGAATATGGCAACCGACTTTTTGCAGACTTTTTCTTTTTCATTACTGGTTTTCACGGTTTCCACGTTTTTTCGGGAGTCGTTATCAACATGATCATATTTTTCAATGTGATAGTAGGAACCTATGAGAAAAGAGGACACTACGAAATGGTAGAAAAGGTTGGACTGTATTGGCACTTTGTCGACTTGGTTTGGGTATTTGTATTCACATTTTTCTATCTCGTTTAACCCTAAAACTTTAATTAATGGCTGAAGTAGCTCACAAACTCGCAATATTTAGAGGACTTTTAAAATTCAAATCCAACGTTCAAAAAATATGGGGCGTTCTTATTTTTTTATCTATTGTAACCACTGTTGAGGTTGCTTTGGGGATAATTAAACCCGATTTTTTAATGAACTATTTCCTCAGCATGAAGCTGCTGAATTGGATATTTATCATACTAACCCTCGTTAAAGCATATTATATTGCATGGGATTTTATGCACATCAGGGATGAGAGGGGAAGTCTCCAAGGTGCGATTGTATTACCACTAATTATCTTAATTCCTTATTTGATTTTTATTTTAATTCTCGAAGCAGACTACATTTTTGAAGTAATGAATACTGGCTTTGTGAGTTGGAATTTCTAAAGTCTAGAGGGCAATTTTTTTTGCATGAGAAAAGATTTTAAAAAATATTTTGTCCTTTTTATCCTTTTCATCTTCCCAATTGTCATCTACCTATTTTTTGCTTCGGGCAAAAATAACTTTGCTTTACTGCCTGTATTAACAAAAGAGGTAAACGAAATACAGCAATGGACTACTCTTTCTGGAGAGTCCGTTCAGTTTAAGGACCGCATTACCGTATTGGGTTTTTGGGGAGGAAATCTTTCCAACAAAAAAGGAGATGCCCTAAACCTCAATCAAAAAATATACAAGCGCTTTTATCAATTTCAAGACTTTCAGTTTGTCATGGTTCTCCGTAATGGTCAGCAAATCCAAGTGGAAATGCTTAAAGAAGAGTTGAAATCCGGTGTCGGAACTGATTTGGTTAAATGGCGTTTTATTTTTGGAACTGATGAACAAATTGGCACCTTATTTGAGAGTTTAAAAACACCCTTAGAACTTACCTCTGAAAAAAGCCTACCCTATGTTTTTATCATTGATAAAGAAGGCAATTTGAGGGGACGAGACGACGACGAAGACGTTGGCACCTTATTTGGTTTTAATGCTCAATCGGTTGCTGAAATCAATAATAAAATGGTCGATGACATCAAGGTAATACTAGCTGAATATCGTCGCGCTTGGAAAAAGTACAATAAGGAATAAACCTGTTAGATGAATAATTACCGTTATGTCGGCTTGATCATCATTGTCATTGTTTTTGGCCTTTTATTTATTCCAAAAATCATCGATCGAGTGGCCAATAATACTCAGGTGGAGAGCAATCGTTCTGTTCCCGCAAAACCTTTGGCTTACATTAAGCTGAATGGTGAAGCCAAAAAAGTTCCTCAGTTTTTGATGCTTAATCAAGACAGCTTAATGATTGGGAATGAAGATTTTAAGGGAAAAGTCCATTTGGCTGAATTTTTCTTTACTCGCTGTCCTACCATTTGTCCTGTGATGAATAAAAATATGAAGGTTTTGGATGATCGTTTTGGTGATCGTCAGGATTTTGGCATAGCTTCTTTTACCATCGATCCAGACAATGATAAACCCTATGTGCTTAAAAAATATGCTGAGGCCTATGGAGTAAAATCTCAAAACTGGCATTTTTTGACCGATAAGAAATCTACGGTATATGAATTGGCCAATACAGGATTTAGTATCTTTGCAGGGATTAATCCTGCAGTAGCAGGAGGCTTTGAACACCAAGGGTATTTTGCACTGATCGACAAACAAGGGTACATCCGATCTCGTGTTGATCGATTCGAAAACCCCATCGTTTATTACTCTGGTTTGGATCGAGATGACGACCAGATGCAAGGAGTGGACATGCTGTTGGAGGACATCGAATTGTTGTTAAAGGAATAAATCATAAAGAAATGAAAGAACAAAATGCCAACGTCCCTTCAAAAAAATATAATAAGCTCATCACCGCCGTATCCATTTTGATACCTGTAGTAGTGGCCATTCTTTTTACCGTAAGAATACCCAACGTAGCTCCTCTCGATTTTCTACCTCCCATTTATGCATCTATCAATGCCCTGACGGCGTTGATATTGATTATAGCCTATGTAGCCATTCGCAAGAAAAAAATTAAACTCCATGAGTCATTGATGAAGACCGCTATTGCTCTGTCCTTAGTGTTCCTAGTAATGTACGTAGCTTATCATATGACCTCTGATCCGACCCCTTTTGGCGGAGACGGGAGCCTAAAGTACATCTACTATTTCATCCTTATTTCTCACATCCTGCTTTCTATTGGGATCATTCCCATGGTATTGATTACATACGTTAGAGCCATATCCAAAAGGTTTGCCGATCACAAAAAGATTTCTGTAATAACTTTCCCCATTTGGCTCTATATTGCAATAACAGGTGTGATTGTCTATTTAATGATAGCACCATATTATTAATGCCATGCGTATTTGGATGTCTGTTTTGATGATCTTTCTTATGGTAGCAGAAACCACTGCTCAATGCTCTATGTGTCGCGCTGTTTTAGAATCGGGCGATGCGCAAGAAACTGCCAAGGGGATCAACAATGGAATTATTTATTTGATGGCCATTCCCTATGTATTGGTTGCCTTTGTTGGCTATCAAATATTTAAACTTTTAAAAAAATAATTTTTGCAATATTGCAATTATCTTTTTTTTAAGACGTTTTAATAAAAGTAAATGCTAAATTTAAGACCCAATCAAATTTACTACCATGATTAGCATCAAAAATCTTCATAAATCCTATAAAATGGGAGACAGTTCCTTACACGTCCTAAAAGGAATTGATTTAAATATTGAAGCAGGAGAGTTGGTTGCCATCATGGGATCATCTGGATCTGGGAAGTCTACCCTACTGAATATACTGGGTATGCTTGATCTGGCCGATGAAGGGGAGTATCGATTGGATAAGGTTTTGATCAAAGGTTTGACCGAAACTACTGCTGCCAAATACCGCAATCAATTCTTGGGATTTGTTTTCCAATCTTTTAATCTAATCAACTATAAAAACGCACTTGAGAATGTGGCACTACCACTTTATTATCAGGGTTTAGGAAGAAAAATCCGACAAGAGAAAGCCCTTGAATACTTGGATAAAGTAGGTTTAAAGGAATGGGCCACTCACTTGCCTAGCGAACTCTCCGGTGGACAAAAACAAAGGGTTGCCATTGCCAGAGCAATGGCCTCTCAACCCAAGGTGCTCCTAGCGGATGAGCCCACAGGTGCATTGGATTCCAAAACTTCCTACGAAGTTATGGGCTTGATCCAACAAATCAACAATGAAGGTAAAACCATTTTGGTGGTAACCCATGAATTGGATATTGCACATATGTGTAAAAGAATCGTTACTCTAAAAGATGGGGTAATTTTAGAAGACCAGAAGGTAGAACAAGTTATTGTTGACGCTCATGTTCAATAGAGATCGTTGGCAAGAAATATTTCAAACCATTCAAAAGAACAGGTTGAGGACTGTGCTTTCGGGTTTTACGGTAGCTTTGGGGATTTTTATCTTTATCGTTCTCTTTGGTTTTGGCAATGGATTAAAAAACAGCTTCAAACAGTTTTTTTTGGACGATGCGACCAATACCTTATGGATTTACCCGGGGCAGACTTCCAAACCCTACCGTGGATTCAAATCCAATCGCAGAATTGAATTTGAAAACAGTGACCTTAAAGACATTAAAGATAATTTCAATTTTTTTTTAGAGGACATTACCCCAAGGATCAACCGAAGCGATAGAGTCCGGTACAAAGGAGAGTCGGACAACTACTCCTCCAGAGCGGTCGCTCCTGCCCACCAATTCATAGAAAAGACCATCATGATGAAGGGTCGATACATCAACGAAGACGATGTAATGAATAAAACCAAAAATATCGTAATTGGACGTTTGGTAGCTAAAGACCTTTTTAAAGATGAGGAGCCCATTGGGAAATATTTAGAAATGGGTACAAGTGCTTTTAAGGTGGTTGGGGTCTTCCAAGATCAAAGCGGTGATAGAGAGGAACGATTGATTTATATGCCATACACAACCAGACAGTTAATCGAAAAAAATAACGATAAAATCAATTCCATCATCGTGAGTTATCGCCCCGAGTTGGGTTATGCTAGTGCTTTGATTTTTGAGAAACAATTGCGTCTTTTTTTAAAAAAGAAAAAAGACATAGACCCCAGAGACAACAATGGAATTAGAATCAGAAATATAGCAGATCAAGTAAAACAAAACCAGCAATTTGCTAGTGTTTTACAAATCATTGTAGCCTTTGTAGGGATTGGAACATTGATAGCAGGAATTATTGGAATTTCAAACATCATGGTTTTTGTGGTCAAGGAACGTACCAAAGAATTAGGAATTAGAAAAGCCTTGGGTGCGACCCCCAAAAGTGTGATTGGAATGGTGTTGCAGGAGTCCATTTTTATCACAACACTATCAGGTATTTTGGGAATGATTTGCGGTATTGCTCTTTTGGGTAATATCGGAGATCGTTTAGAACAATTTTTTATTATCGATCCTTACATAGACAATTTTACGGCATTGATTGCCACTGTTTTGCTAATTCTATTCGGAGCCATAGCAGGTTATATTCCTGCCAAAAGAGCCGCCCGTATTAAACCTATAGTTGCCCTTAGAGATGAATAGCTTAAAAGTCATTTTCGATTTTGATACTTGGCAGGAAATCTTTGGTTCCATTGCCAAGAATAAAACCAGAACCATTATTACAGTAATTGGAGTATTGTGGGGTATTTTCATCTACATAACTCTCTCGGGTGCTGCAAAAGGGTTGGACAATGGTTTTGAGCGAGAATTTGAGGATATGGCCATGAACTCCATGTTTGTATGGCCTCAAAGAACAAGTGTGCCCTATGCAGGTTTTAAAGTAGGAAGAAATCCCCGTTTTACCCTATCCCATGTTGAGGATTTAAAAAAACAAATCCCAGAAATTCAATTCATTGCTCCAAGGAACGCAAGAGGTGTTTTCGGAGGGAGCGAACCTGCTAGTGTGGTTCACAAAGAAATATTACGTTCCTATAATATTTATGGAGATTTTCCAGAATATACCAAAATTGCTACCAAAAAAATATACAAAGGAGGGCGATTCATCAATGAGCAAGACCAATTACACAAACGAAAAGTTTGTGTAATTGGTGAACGCACCCAAGAGGAGTTGTTTGAGAAAGATGAAGACCCCTTGGGTAAATATATCAGAATCAATAATGTTTTTTTTCAGGTAATAGGCGTACACAAATACGTTGAGGGAGGAGGTTTTGAAAGCGACGGTGATATTTTCATCCCTTTTAATACCTTCAGAAGATTATACAATTCTGGAGAACAGGTAGATTGGTTCACGATCTCAGCTTACAATGATGCCGATGTGGTTGCTGTAGAAAAAAATGTAAAAGATGTTTTAAAAAAAATTCTTAAGGTTGCGCCAGAAGATGAAAGAGCTTTTGGATCTTTCAATATAGGAGAGGTTTTTAATCGCATCAGTGGTTTTGCTAATGGTATGACTTTTTTATCCCTTGTTGTGGGATTGGCCACCATTTTGGCAGGAGTGATAGGGATTGGGAACATCCTATTGATCTCCGTTAAAGAAAGAACCAAAGAGTTAGGCGTAAGGCGAGCCCTTGGTGCCACTCCAGGAGAAGTAAGGGTTCAAATTCTATTAGAATCTGTTTTTTTAACCATGATTGCTGGTGTTGTAGGGATTATTTTGGGAGCTGGAGTTCTGGCCATTATCAATTTGTTTACTCAAGACTTATCCAATTTCCCCTATACCAATCCTACCGTTCCCATCCCATTGATCATAGGTGCTTTAACAACCATGGTGGTTTTGGGGACTCTAATAGGGTTGATTCCCGCACAACGGGCCGTAAGTATAAAACCCATAGATGCACTAAGAGAAGAATAATAAAAACATTTTAACGTGAAACATTCAGGACCAAATCTAAGTCAAACAGTAAAAAAATCATCCAGATGTTTTATTCGATCATTGAAAAACAATAAATATTAACACATGAAAATTTTAAAATATTTTGCAATTGCTTTACTGGTTTTCGGAGCAATTTTCGCGACACTGTATTTCATCAAAACCAACAGTAAAACTTTGATTGAATACAAAACCCAATCCCCAAAAACACAAACTATTGAAAAAAAGACAGTGGTAACGGGGAAAGTAATTCCTGAAGATGAAGTGGAAATCAAACCGCAAATTTCTGGAATCATAGAAAAGTTGTTTGTCGAAGAAGGCGATTTGATTACCAATGGCGATTTGTTGGCTAAGGTAAAAGTGGTTCCCAACGAACAAGCTCTTAATACTGCACAAGGAAGATTATCCAATACCCTTATTTTATTGAAAAATGCCGAAATAGAATTCAAAAGAAATCAATCCTTATTTGAAAAGGAAATTATTTCCAAACGAGAATTCGATAATGCTCAATTGAATTTTGAACAGGCAAAACAAAATGTCCAAAACGCGAAATCTGATCTTCAAATCATAAAATTAGGTTCTGCAGGAGGTTCCTCTATTGCCAATACCAACATAAGGGCTACTGTTCCAGGAACCATTTTAGAAATTCCTATAAAAGAAGGTGATCAGGTCATTGAGAGTAATACTTTCAATGCGGGAACTACTATAGCGACCATAGCCGATTTAAATAAAATGATTTTTGAGGGTAAAGTAGATGAAGCTGAAGTGGCGAAACTGAAAATTGGGATGCCTCTAGAAGTAACATTAGGAGCTATTGAAGATCAAATTTTTGATGCAGAACTGAAGTTTATCGCCCCCAAAGGGAATGAGGAACAAGGGACTGTCCAATTTAAAATTGAGGGAGATGTTTATTTAGATAACTCCGTTTTTATCAGAGCAGGTTATAGTGCTAATGCCTCCCTAGTATTAGAAAAAAAGGATAGTATTATGGGAATTTCAGAAGCTTTATTGCAGTTTGATAAAACAACCAATAAACCCTATGTCGAGGTAAAAAACGACAAAGGAGTTTTTGAAAGAAAAGATCTTGAGATTGGAATTTCGGATGGAATTAATGTAGAGGTTCTATCAGGTTTGAGTATGGAGGATGAAATAAAAGTTTGGAACAAGACAGAGCCGGTCAAAATTGGAGAAGAAGAGGAATCTGAAAACAAATAATCGATTATGAAACCCATCCCATCCCTTGTTATAGCCCTGATATCGCTTTTTGGATATCAAATTCAAGCCCAAAATCAGCCCCAAATTCAGCCCATGACGCTTGTGGAATGTATTTCGATGGCTTTAGAGAAAAATATCACCATCAAACAAAGTGAGCTTTCTTATCAGGATGCCGAAATCAATAAACGGGATGCCCAAGGCAATTTTTTTCCCTCAGTCAACGCACAGGCCAATCACTCATGGAATATTGGTTTAAATCAAGACATTACCAGTGGACTTTTAGAGAACCAAACTACCCAATTTACGTCTATGGGAGCCAGCTTGAATGTCGACCTATACAACGGACTTAGAAACATCAACCAGTTGCACCGTGCCAATTTGGCTCTTTTGGCCAGTGAATATCAACTGGAGGATATGAAAGATGATATTCGACTAATGGTGGCCAATGCTTACTTGCAGATTCTTTTCAATATCGAAATTCTGGGCGTTCAAAGATCACAATTGGAGATTACCCGAAAAGATGCAGAGCGTACACAAGGCATGATTGACGCAGGAACCATGGTAAAATATGATTTATTAGAAATAGAAGCGACCATGGCTACTCAGGAACAAGCAGTAATTCAAGCTGAAAATAATCTAAGACTTTCAAAAATCAACCTTGCTCAAATTTTGTTGATTACGGATTATGAAAACTTTGATGTGGTTCCCATGGACACGGACGTTCCCTTGGGACAGATTTTATTTCAAAACCCAAAAGATATTTTTGAAAAGGCATTGACCCACAGAAAAGACATTAAACTTTCGACGATCAATATCGCCATAGCAGAGAAAGATATTGAATTAGCAAAAGGTACACTTCAGCCAAGCCTAAGTGCTTTTTATGGCTATAATTCTCGGGTATCCTATGCAGATCGTATTACTGGCAACGGAGAGTTTACCGATGTTCCTATTGGTTTTGTGTCTTCAAGTAAAGAACCTGTATTACGAACAATAGAGAGTAATAGTATTATTGGACCCATGTCCTTTGGAGAACAATTTGATAGAAATGCAGGTCACAATATAGGAGTTAGATTGAACATTCCCATCTTTAATGGTAATGCGGCAAGAAACAATGTAGAACGTTCCAGAGTAAACCTTTTACGATCTCAGAATCAATTGGAGCAGGAAAAGTTGAATCTTGAAAACACTATCAATCAAGCCTACAATGATGCGGAAGGTGCTTACAAATTTTACGAGGCTGCCCAGAAAACCGAATCGGCTAGAAAAAGAGCCTATGAAGACGCAATCAACCGTTTTGAAGCAGGTGTGATGAATATTTTCGATTTTAATCAAATAAAGCAACGTTATGAAATTGCAGCCTCTGATGTGGTGCGCGCAAAGTTTGATTATATTTTTAAATTGAAAGTATTGGAGTTTTATTTTGGGCTTACGATTAGTTTGTAGATTTATAAAACGATATCCCTTCTGATAGTAGTTGATTTTCCTATTTTTGCTGGGTGAGTATAATACTTCAAATAGAGACTGCTACAAAAAACTGTTCTGTAGCCTTGAGTGCATCGGGGGAAATGATTGCTTTAAAGGAACATTACGCTCAGAATTTCAGTCACAGTGAGCAATTGCATGGTTTTATTCAGGAGGTAATGGAGGAGGCTCAAATGAAAATGTCCTCTCTAGATGCGGTAGCGGTGAGTAAGGGTCCAGGGTCCTACACAGGCTTGAGAATTGGTGTGGCTGCTGCCAAAGGCATTTGTTTTGCGTTGGATATACCCCTGATAGGAGTCAACTCTCTTCAAATCTTGGCCGAAAAATATAACGAGACCAGAGAAGCCTTTTTCTTCCCTATGTTTGATGCCCGCCGTATGGAGGTTTATGTCATGGTCCTCAATGAAAAAAGAGAAGTTGTTAAACCGACTTTTGCTGAAATCATTAGTCCAGATAGTTTTAATGAACTTTCGAAAGAGGTACCATGGATTTTTATGGGTGAAGGTGCAGAAAAGTGTAAGACATTACTCGATGCACCCCACATTCAATATCATACAGAAATTCAGTACCCATCTGCTCGAGAAATGGTGGCTTTGGCTTGGCATGCTTTTCAATCCAATGATTATGAAGATGTAGCTTATTTCGAACCCTTTTATCTCAAAGATTTTTACACTACCGCCAAGAAAATAGGGGAGTAAATTATCCGTTGACGGCTTCTACCATTTCAACTTTTCCAGGAAGCATTTCTTTCAATATATTTTCGATCCCGTTTTTGAGCGTAAAAGTGGAAGAGGGACAACCACTACAAGCCCCCTGAAGAACAACTTTAACTCTTTTTTCGGTGTCCTCATAGGAGTCAAAAATAATATTTCCACCGTCTGATGCTACGGCAGGTTTGACATATTCTTCGAGTATGTTTACAATTTCTTGTTCTATACCACTCAAGGGATGATCGGGATTTGAGACACTAGGCGCTTGGGTTTGTGAAGCAAAACTGGGCCCCAAAATAGCTTTGCCTTCTTCCAAATAAGATTTGATAAACCCTCTTATTTCCATAGTGATCTCCTCCCATTGCGAAGTTTCATGTTTGGAAATGGAAATATAATTTTCATCCATAAATACCTCTCTGACAAAAGGAAAATTAAAAAGTTCCTTGGCCATTGGGGCGTCTTGGGTGGCATCTACATTTTCGAAAGAAAGCGTTTGATCCGTAATTTTTTTATTGGCAACAAATTTCATTGCCGAAGGATTGGGAGTACTCTCAGCATATACGGTAACGGGTACTATTGTCGATTTCTTTATTTCGTTAAGGATTTCACCTCCTTCGTTGAGGTAATCTTCAATTTGAATGGCTACTTCTTCGATGACCTCTTCCCATTCTAAAATATCAAATCGCTCTACGATTAAGGTGCTGTTTTCCAGCGCTACTTTTTTTACAAAAGGAAGGTAAAATAGCTGTTTTACAAGAGGAGCATCCGCCGCCTGATCAATATTGATAAACGTTTTTGAAACGGAAATGTCCAGTGGAGGAGTGATATTGAATTTGGCCAAGGCTGCTCCTTTTTTACAACTGGCAACGATGCGAATCTCTTTCATCTTTTTTTTACAAAGTTAGGAAAAACATATCCTAAAAAAAGAAAGCCAAGGTTCTTAAAGATCAATTTTATAATTTAGACACCAAAGCACAATTATGTTGATCAAATCAGTGAGGGGCTTTACCCCTAAATATGGAAAAAATTGTTTTTTTGCTGAGAATGCTACCCTGATCGGTGAAGTTATCATGGGAGACGATTGCTCTGTCTGGTACCAAGCCGTAGTTCGGGGAGATGTAAACACCATTTCGATGGGTGATCGGGTTAATATTCAGGACGGTGCTGTAATCCATGGCACTTTTGAAAAGTCGGCTACCACCATCGGTAACGATGTTTCTATCGGACACAATGCGATCGTTCACGGTTGTACGATCCATGATCGGGTTTTGGTAGGTATGGGGAGTATTATTATGGACGACAGTGTGGTGGGCTCCAATAGTATCATTGCTGCGGGGAGTGTTTTACCTAAAAACACCATTGTTCCTGAAGGAAGTGTATTTGCGGGTATTCCTGCCAAAAAAATAAAGGAAATCAGCCCTGAGCTGCAAAAGGGAGAAATCGAAAGGATTGCAGCCAACTATATGCGATATGCTTCTTGGTTCAAATAAGTCAAAAAAAACTCCCACGAATGGGAGTTTTAAATATTTTAAGAGAAGTGGATTAGAATCCTAATTCTTTTTTTACATCTGCCATGATGTCTTTTCCCTTGGCGATAATTACACTACCACCGGCGGAAGAATCCAAAACATAGTCATATCCCAAAGAAGTTGCTACTTTATCAATTGCGGCTTTGGCTTTATCAATCAAAGGTTGCATCATATCAACTGATTTCTTTTGTAATTCCTGAGAAACAGTTTGTTGGAATTCTTGGATGTTCTTTTGCATTCCTTCTAATTCCTTTTGACGTGCTTGATTAGTAATTTCAGTTTGATTGGCAGCATCAGCAGCGTAAGTTTGTGCTTTGGTTTGGAACTCTTTGTAAGTATTTTCCATTTCTACTGTGTAAGATTCCTCAAGCTTTTTCAACTCTTTTTGAGCGGCTATAACCTCAGGCATTTCACTGATCAATTTTTGAACTTCAATGTGAGCTACTTTAGCTTGGGCATTTACCATACTCAATGGAGCCAACAAAAATAATAGGGGCAATAAAACTTGTTTGATTTTTTTCATTAGTTTAAACTTTATCATTTTAATTACTCACTCCGTCTAAAACTTTTTTAGCAGAGTTTATTTTTTCTTTTCGTTCCATGATTCTCTCCTGTACTTGAATCCTTCTAAGAACCAGGTCGCTAATATCGTAATTTTTTGCCGAATACAACATAATAATATCAGAAGATCGATCAAAGACAAAGTCGTATTTCCGTTCTTTGGCAATATCTTGAACGATACTTAATACTTGATCTTGGACGGGTTTTAACAACTGATTTTTTTGGATCATCATGTCCCCATTGGGACCAAATCTTTTCTCCTGTAGCGAAACCACTTCTCCAGCAAAATCTTTAATTTCTAATTCCCGATCTGCTATGAGTTCGGGGGTTAATAATATTTTTTCAACAGCAAATTGATCTTGGAGTTGTTTGAGTTGAATTTTTTTGACTTCAATTTCCTTTTTCCATTGAGCGATCTTTTCATCAAGTAACTGATTGGCTGTCCTAAACTCTTTATTTTTACTCAAAATAACATCCATGTCAATGTAGGCAATTCGTGCCCCTCTTTGTGCATGGGTCGCAAAAACGACCATACAGAGTAGTGCGGACATGAGGATGTTTTTTATCATGGGTTAATCTTTGTTTTTTTCAACAGTCAGATGGAATCCAGTTCCTACTTATTAACGCATATTTAGGGAAATTATTTTGGTGGTTTCCCAAGGATTTATTTTTAGAATTGCTGACCAATGATGAAATGAGTCTCCCATCCATTGGGTTGCGGGTTGTTGATGTCTGTACTATCGAATCCATGACCAAAATCAATACCCAATAACCCAAAGGCTGGCATGAAAATTCTTACCCCCATTCCAGCCGAACGCTTCGCATTGAAGGGATTAAACTCTCTAAAACTGTCATAGCCATTACCCGATTCCAAAAACGAAAGTGCAAAAATGGAGGCACTTGGCTTTAGTGTAATGGGATAACGTAACTCTAAAGTGAATTTATTGTATAACAAAGAGCCATCTCTACTGGAAAGGGATTGGTTCTTGTATCCTCTAAGAGCAATCGTTTCACGTCCGTCAAGTGCATAACTTTGCATACCATCACCTCCCAGGTAGAACCTTTCAAAAGGAATACTTCCTCGTTCTTGGTTATAGGCGCCGATGAAACCAAAATCAGTTTGGGCTTTAAAAACAAGCTTACCGATGATACTGGTGTACCATTCACCGCTAAATTTTACCTTGTAGTATTCCAACCACTTGAATTTTTCTTGATCGATTTTAGCCCTGTCTGGTTCTCCATTGGGCAACTGAAACTCCTCTCGATCTTCCATGTTGCTAAAATCGATTCCGCCAATAAGAGAGTAGGGTGGGGTGAATTTTCCACTGACACTAAACTTTGATCCACCAACGGGGAAAATAGGATTGGTGAAGGTGTTATTTCTCATCAATGCTATTGTGTAGGTGAGATTGTTGGCGCTTCCGTCTCCAAAAGTGAACAAGCCTGTATAGTAATTGTTCAAATCGTAGTACTGGTAGGAGATGGATTGAGAAAGGGTAAAGAAGTCATCAGGCACTTTAAGTCTTTTGGCCAGGCCAAGTGTTAAACCACTGATTTGAAAATATTGACTCTCATCGGCCCTACCCGTAAAATAATCGTAACGATATTGGACGGTATGGGACAAAGAGGTGGAAAACTGAACGGGTTCACGACCCCCCATCCACGGTTCGGCAAAACTAAAACTGTAAGTGTTATAAAATTGACTGGCTTGTAGTCTCAAGCTTAAATTCTGACCATCTCCCATCGGCAGGGGTTTGTAGGTATCAAAGTTGAAAATATTTTTGAGTGAAAAGTTATTAAAGGACAGTCCAAGGGTTCCTATAAACCCTCCGCCTCCATAGCCTCCTTGAAGTTCAATTTGGCTTGCTCCTGCCTCGGTCAAACTGTATTCGATATCTACCGTTCCAGCTGTAGGGTCCACATTCTTAAATTCTGGATTGATGTTTTCTGCATCAAAAAAGCCTAGTTGCCCTAATTCTCTAACCGTTCTGACCACCATATCTTTACTATACAATTCACCGGGTTTGGTTCTCAATTCCCTATAAATTACGTGATCGTTAGTTTTGGTATTTCCTTTAACAGATATTTTGTTAAAACTGGCCAATTTCCCTTCGCTCACTCTTATTTCAAAATTGATGGTGTCATTTTCAGCACTTACCTCTACGGCATTGATATTGGAAAATAAATAACCATTGTTTTGATAGAGATTGGTAATATCGTTGGCATCAGGTTTTTCGTCGGCAATTCGTTTTTTTAACAATACCCCATCGTAAGGGTCTCCTTTTTTGATGCCCAATACCTGACTGAGTTGATAATCATTATAAACCGAATTTCCCAAGTAGCTGATGTCTCCAAAATAATAGCGATTGCCCTCTTCCATATCAAAGTTAATGGTGAGCGTATTGTCTTCGTTCATCACCATAGTGTCTTTTATGATCCTGGCATCGCGGTATCCTTTTTCTTTGTAAAAATCCAAGAGATCCTGTTTACCATTTTCAAATTCTTCTTCTATGAATTTGGATTTTTTCCAAAACCTGAGGGGAAACTTCTTTTTGGTCTTTTTAAGTTTAGAACGGAGTTTTTTATCACTAAAAATTTCGTTTCCTTCAAAGTTGATGTCTTTAATTTTTACCCGACCACCAAGGTCTACATTGACCACCATTTTGTAGCTATTGGCACTAGTAGAGTCTTTGATGGTGTTGAGAACCACCTTAGTATTGAGAAAACCGTCTTTTTGAAATTTAGTAACGATATAATTTTTAGTATTGGTCAAAAAACTTTCCGAGAGTTTTTTCCCCG
>Ga0209603_1002354_pt1 | contig 17684 bp, 9 predicted proteins | sample COGITO_mtgs_1206_FD_184812 | JGI IMG/M metagenome (GOLD analysis project Ga0209603, IMG submission 184812) | Pelagic marine microbial communities from North Sea - COGITO_mtgs_120607 (SPAdes) (version 2) | ecosystem: Environmental > Aquatic > Marine > Epipelagic ... | reverse complement strand
GCTTCCATTGGCGACGCTCCGTACACACTGGTGTACAACGTGCTGTACTTTAACAATCCCTGCCCAAACGCTGAGGTTGATATAAAAAATGTTATAAGTAAATTTTTCATGCTTAAAACTTATTAGCTCCTGTTAGCTGGTCAACTTCCTTTTGTATTTCGCGGTAATCTATATGCTTTAAAGACAAATCAATACCCGCTTCCCATCTTATGATTTCTTTACCGTTTTTATACAGTATTAAAGTTGGCACTGATCTTATGCGCTCGTCTTGCTTAAGAGTTGCGTTACCATCAATGGTAGCTTTGAATATTTTAGCGTCTTTAATTTTAACAACATCTACATAATTGTTTGCAGCGTTAAAACCCGCGTTGTAATGCACTAAAACTATACCTCGCTTGCTAATAGTACTAGAAGCAAACGAGCAAAGTGTAAATGCCATTAATAAAAGGATTGTGTTTTTCATGTTATTTCATTTCAAATAGTCTTTCTTCTATTTTATCAAGTTGCTTTTTAATATCGCCCACGTCATTCTGTGTGTTCATTATTGTTTCGCGGATTAATTGATCTTTAAGATCGTATTCCATTCTACCAATTTCAGCAGGCGGCAAAAGCTTAGCTTCTTCAATACCTGCTTGTAGGTCAAAATACCCAAGTGTAATTACTCCTACACCCGCTATTATAGCACCTAGAGTTTTTAGGGACAGCCCTACTATTGTGTTTTCTGAAATTTCCTTTGCCATGCTATTTAAAGTACTTGTATTTTGTTCTGCCTTCTTTTTTGTAGGCTATCAATCTTTCTCCACGGTTTGCTTGGTTATCAACGTAAGAAACATGTACCCAATCCGGTTCATCTTCTGTACCAAATTCCCATATCAACTGATCAAAGTCAGTGTGCTCGGAAATGTAATGAAATAATTCTTTGTTGGTCAACCCACCGAATAATTGGGCATCTAAGTCAAGAGCTTGGCCTTTGGAATGTTGTGAGGTTTTGCTTCCGCCAATGCGCTCATTAAGAGCTTCGCTGCGATATCCGGAAGTAACGGCAATAGGGTTTTTAAAATAATTACGCGCTGGTTGGAAGATGTTTAGCGCAATTGCCTTTAAATTTTCTAAATGTTCTATTGTAGGCTCATTACTGATGCCGCATCTTTTTGCTGTGGTTGATTTAATTACCTCAGCAACGCTTAAGTTATCTGATAGTTTCATAGTTAAAAGTCTGATACATCTTTAAATTCTTTAGCAGCTTTGCTGGACCTTCTCGTTTCTTTTGCTTTCTTAGTTCCCGCTTCCTTGCGCTCTTTTTTGGCGGCTGCTTTAATAGCTTCAGCGTTTTCCTCTATAGCGCCTACATCCCACGTTTTCCAGCCTAAGGCTAATGCTATACGCTGCCACGCTTTGTTACGCGCATCGAATGCTTCGCTAATAGAAGTAAGCTCGTCTACTACACGATCAAGCGGTACACTAACCGCAGCAGATAAAACTTTACCTAATATACTCCAATTTGGGCCTAAATCTAATCTACCGTCTGCTACTACGCCCCAGCCGCGTGCTGCAATCTCGTCTTTCTCAAACTTTCTTGTTTGAATAGCACTATGTATTTTACGAGCCTTAGAACTAATGGGTGGTGATATGTTAAATAAAGACAGCACGGTATAGGCATGGTCAGACATAAATCCTTTTTCCTCTTGCTTGTTATATTCTCTAATAGTATTTTTAACAGTAGAGAAAACCGCTCCGTATACGCCTGAGCCTCTAAGCAGAGTGTCGAGCATACTGTTTAACACCCTAGCTATCTTAGCTTCTTCTTTTGCGTTTTTCTTATCTAATTCAGCGGCAGTAAGATCTTCGTCGTCATCATCAAAACCTGGTAGCATAGCGAATAACGCGCTTTGCAAGGATGAGAATATAAAGTTTTGAATCGCTCCGTAATAAGTAATTCTTGCTACTTTAACTCTCCAGTCACCGCGGCCATTAATAATATCTAACGCGTCTTTCTTCATTAAACGCGTCATTTGCATAGGCGTATTTTGAAAAGCAAATACAAGACGACCTAGGTTGCTTCTTTGCACCTGAGAAACTAGTGCTGGATCTGAAGACTGCTGTGTTTCATCTGATATCTTAGAGAAATCCAAGAAAGCTTGCTGTTCAGCTTCTTTTTGGGTCATACCTTTTTTAAGATACGTGTTAACGCGATTACGATAGAATGTAGCGCCTCCAGATGCGATAGCCATACTATCCGCAATTTGAGTAGGTGTAAAACCTAATTGCAATAACCTAGCTAAAATAGCTTGAGGGCTGTTCTTGTTTGCGTTAGCTATGCTGGCTATTTCGTTAGAGCTTACGTCCTGCTTTAATCCACCACGGCGCTCCTTAAGTTTGTCTGAGTTAAATATCATTGCCCAGTCAGTCCAGTATTGCTTTTGATTAGCAAACGCTGCGGCTGCCTTAAGAGGGTTGTTATCAGAGTAGTTTATAAAGTTAACAGTAGAAAGCATCTGCAATAGTGCGGAGCGTCTGTTGAAGAACATAATCGCACCTGTAGAACCATTAATCCAGTTTAACCATGCATTAACCTGCTTATTGCCTCCTGCGTTACGGTTTGTCCCGTTTTTCATTGAATACAAGGCGTCCACAATAGCGTCGCGATGTGCTCTACCGTACAACGCCTCAATCTTGTTTAGGTTTTCCTCGGTAAATATTGCATCAGCGTTCGCTATAAACTCTTCTAAGTATTTTTTACGGCCGATTTTCTCGGTCATACTGTTAAGATCTGACAGCAATGTTTCGGCTGACCAATGTTTGCTCGGCTCCATCCACGTATCGCGGCGGGCAACAACAAGCATTGCATCTGCAAAGTCCATTAACTCCGGATTTTCACGAATAGCGTCTTGCAGTATTTTCGTATCCTTCTGTGACAAGCCTGGCACTTTAATACCCGCTTTGTCCCACAAGTAAACACGAATAGCCTGATCGTAAGTAAAGTTTGTTTTACCAATTCTTTTATTAAGTAAAGAGTATTGCTTAGGGAATGCTTTAACCGCGGTTTTAAAGTCGCGTTTTATTTGCTGGCGTATACCATTAATAGCGGCAATACCTTTAGCATAAGGTGTCATTAAGTTATCTTCGAGCCATTTCATATCAGCTTCACCCTGTTTACCTTTACCAGCAAACGCATAGTTAACTAGACCTCTAAAATCGTCAACACTTGGTGCAACAAAGAATTTAAATTTACCTTTCTTTTCACCGCGTTTCTGTGCTTGAACAGCTGAGAATGTTTTAAATGATTCAACACCGGTTTTGCGCTCAAGTATGTTATTAAACTCTTTGCTTAATCCTAAACTTGGCTTGTACTTTTGCTTTTCAGTATCTTTAATATCCTGCTTTGCTTTTTCTAAAGCTTCTGTATTAATTTCACTATTAAATTGAGTAGCTCCGCGACTGTTTATAGCCTGTTGTAGAGTTATACCGCTAGTGGTCATTATAGTATTAAGATCAACACCTGATTCAGAATAACGCTCTGTCCAATTGTTTTCAGTAAGCTTCCAGCCTATTGGCATACCGTTACTTAATCCCGCAGCCTTAATTTTTAAATCTTGTGCTGTGTCTAAAGCTATCAGCTTATAGTTAGCCATTACAGCATTATAAGCTGCGTCAAAGTCAAATCCGTTTATAGACGCATCTAAAAGGTAAAGGTATGCGTTAGTTGCGGGCATTGCGTGCTCCCACTCGTATTTACGGAATGTTCCTTTATCACTAGTTTTGCCAACAGCGTCCATTGAGTACCCTACAAATTCCGCGCCCATTTTATGTGGGTGAGACTTGTCGTTGCTAACGTTACTCATGTAATTACCAATAGCCTTTAAAACATCGTTGTTATCAGGGTTTGCTTTAATTGCTTTATTTATGTTTTGCCACATAACACGATGTATCGTGCCCCAGTAATTATTAAATTGTGCAACCTGGCCTTTGTCCATATTAGCCTGCATAACTGCGTCGTCCTTACCTATGTTTGTATCGTAAGACGGCGAAAACTTTTTATCCAAGCCTTTTATAGCCGGTGCAAAAGCACTTTCTTTCAACGCTCGCATTTCATTTATTTTGCTTACAAAATAATCGTCCAAGGATTTTTCACCTACGAATCTATTCGATCTTCTAAATGCGCTGCTACCGCTTTCTTTGTAGTTGCCTTTTTTATCTTTAGAAAAGAATATATCTTTTGGCAGAAGTGGTAGCACGTGTTTAGTTGTGCTTTTTGCCCAGTTGTCTATATCTTCTTTGCTGTCTAGCTTGAATATAGTATCTTTACCGTGAAGTATAAGCAATTTATTAATTCCTTTTTCACGATTATTACCTAAATTAATATTAAATTTAGGGTTTTCTAAATACTCTATTACAGCACCTAAGCCCAGTGAAAACTTAACATTCCCTTGTTCTGCTTGGCGATTAAGCTCCACAGCTGTTGTTTCTGTAATTTCAACGCCTTTTCTCGCTTGATTATCAAGGAATGCTTTTCCAATTTCAGAATTAGGATTCGCAACACCTTCTTGTATAGTTTCTATAGCATACTGCTCAGCCATTGCTTTAGCTAACGATTCTTTACGACCGCGTATAGGCGCTCCTGTTGCGTCTAAAACATTAGATAAGTAATCAGCATCAGATAATCTTGTTGCCGCTTTAGGCAGTCTTCTTACTAGCTCTGCACCTGATGTGCGCCCAGCGTTATCTGTGGACACAGCCTCTCTGTCAATTTTTTTACCCTGCCAGTTGCTTGTCCAAACCCCGTCAACCTGCTTTTGCACAGCGTTGGGCATTGCGGTCATTAGCCATGTAGTGGTCATATTCTCAAGTATAGCTGCTTTGTTGCGCAGTAAATACTTTCTAAGCTGGCCGTCTTTTTTACCGCCCATCTCTTTCTTAAAGTCGATGTCCAACTGCTTGCCCAAAGTTTTCTTTATTTCAGCAATCAAAGGCGTGACTGTAACGTTTTTACCTACCTTAGCATCTATTCTTGATTTTAGCACCCGTACGTTAGATAACACTTTGGCTTCCGCTGTTGATTTAGCTTCTTCGCTAAGCACCCGTCTTTTAGTAAGTGTTTTATATTTAGGCTTTTCTATAGCAGCAGGCGCGTTTTCTTCTTTGGCTACAACTTGCTTAGCCGTTTCGCTGTCTGTGCTTTCAACCTGTGCGCGCTCTTGACCTTCTTCAAACAAAGCTTTCCTAGCGTCTAGCTTACCGAAGTTGACATTGGAAAATATAAACTCGCCTAATGTTATTTTAGCGTCACCTGATTTACGCTTAGCGGCTGGGTTAAAGTTGATTAAACGCTCACTTACACTTTCTATAATTTTTTGCGCTTCTTCTTTACTCACCGAGCGAGAGCGGATGTAATTAGCTATAGACGGGTGAAGCTTGCCTTCATTATATATAGGATTAAAGACTTTGCGATCAAAGAATTGATCTTGAGTTTCCACAGACTCAGGTACAAGCGCGTTAATGTCCCCAAGAAGTGTTTTCTGCCCTATACTTTCTTTTGTTTCGCCGTCTTCCTCGTTTTCCGGTAAAGTATTAGCCCTTGCTCCTCCAAATGCTTTTCTTTGCCAGCTTGATAAAAAAGATCTAACATCTTTATAGCTGTCTAATTTAAAAAACGTACGCCCCTCCGGCATAAGAACGCTCATAATTTGCCTAATAACGCCTTTTATTTCCGCAATACCATCAAAAGAGCTAGGCGGCAATAACCCGTTTGCGTCTAAGTCGCTTATAAGTTGTATCAGCTCGTCCGCGTCTACTTTGCCGTCTTCTCTACGATTTAGGTACAGATCAAAACGTGCTTTAAATGTTTCTAATGTAGATGCGGATATGCCACCAGTTTCAGCTAACCGATCCATTTCATTTAACACGCTCTGAACCATGTTGTTTTCTAATCCAACAATGCCTTTATCCACTAATGGTTTTGATTTAGAAACTTCGCCGTGTCCTACTTCGTGTATAGGCACAGGTGCCGCGAATAGCCCTAAGTCTCCACCTACTTGAATAGCCGCTAAAACGCGCTCTTTAAAAACAACTGCTTTACCTTTTGTAAAAGCACCAAGCAGCAATTCAGGGACTTCTTCGCCTTTTTCGTTTTTTATTGTAGCGTTGTAAGCCTCACGGGCCGCTTCTTTTATATCTTCAGGAAGGTTTTCAATGTCGGCTTCTTCTTTAATTTCAACAAAGTTATCTCCGTAAAATCCCTTAGCGACTACTACGTTTGCAGAATATTGACTAAATTGTAGTATTCCTTCTGCTTCTAAACCTGCTTTTTCAGCTTCTTCTCGTATAGCTTCTTCAGGCTTACGCAGTATATCTTCTTTATTAGAAGTAAGCTGTTCGATTTCCGCTTTTAATCTTTCAAATTCAGCTCTGTTTTTCTGTGTAATTTTACCTGCGCTACCTATTTCAGCAACGTCTTTTTCTAATAAGCTTATTTCGCGGTTTAAATCTGTTAAACTTTTAAAATCAGATTTATCAAGTTGTCCGGCTTTTATAAGTACTTCAGCATCCAATAAATTAAGATCTCTAAAAAGCTCGGTTTTTCTTTTACCCAAATCTCTTGCTGATTTCGTGCGGCCATCTAAGCCATCAATAGCATCTTGAATTTCGTGTATTTCGTTTCTAATTTCCGTAGCCTTAGCTGCCTGTTCCCGAGTTAAAAGCTCGCTTTGAATAACACTACCAATGTTACCCATTGCACTAGGCCCCATAATAGCCAGGGTTGGCATTATGACATCAACAGCAAAGTCGATATCTAATCCCTCTAATATACTTTTGGAAATACCGTTTATTTGGCTATCTACTAAGTTATGCCCCATCAAAGTAAAGCCCTCTTCTAAAAATTCTATAGGTACACCTATAGCCACACCTTTCGCGGTACCAATACCTCCAGCTATAAAACGAGCGTTATTACGGACAAAAGGAACCATAGATTTGCTTAGCTGTCTTCTACCAATTGCGGCAGAGTATCTTTGAAAATTACGTATTGTGCTTAAAGTACCAAATTTTTCAGCATACTTTGCTATAAAACCTTTAGTGTTAGCGCTTGCGACTTTCGTGAATTCAGATCGATTAAGATTATTTGTTTCAATATCAATCTGCTCTTGCAGCTTAATTTTATCAACCCCGCTTACAGCATTTTTTAATTCCTCGTTTAATTCAACTAATCTTGTTCCTGCATTTTTTTGAGCAATCGAGCTTTGCATGTAGTCGCCACCGGTTTCTTGAATATAGAAAGACGTCATAGTAGCTCTCGCTGCCATTTTGCGAATTTGATTAGCTATAACTTTTTTACTTCCGTATTTAATAGTGCCATAAGCAACAGCCTGTGGTCCCATTACGGCTAGTATACTAGGTGCCCCATTCATTAAACTTTCGCCTGCGTAATCCCATAGCGACATGTCACCCTTACTGACTTGCGCAAATTTTGCTTTTGCTGGGAATTCTTTAACCCTTTTTTCGTTAAGGTCTATATTGTATTGTACTGTTCTACCTTTGAAGTTTAGCAAATAATCTTGAATAGCCTCAGGCATAGGAGCACCTTTACTGAAAGATAAATAAGTGGCACCTTGCGCCAGCATCCCCATAAATCCAGCAGCGGTGCCTAATATCCCCTCTTCAAGTGCTTGACCAGCTAAATCTAGTTTGCTGTAGTTTTTAAGAGCCGCATTCTGCAAGTAGTTGGTTTTTACAAGATTTGTGTAGCGCTCAGAAAGCCATTCAGCTTGATATTCCAATGCTGTTTGGCTAGCAATAAGTGCGTCTGCGGAGGCTTGTAATGCTACAGCTTCTTCACCTGATATAAATGCGTTGTACTCATCAACCGCCTCTTTGTATGCATCTTGAGCGCTATTTATAGCGTCTATGCTATTTTGGTTTATGCCGGGGACAACCGTAAACCCTTCAACTGCTTTTTTCTTAGCTTCTAAGTTTTTAAATAATTCGTCTGCGCGGGTTTCTATATCCTTTTTATCAGCTTCAAATTTATCTATTGATTGTTGGAAAAATTGCTCGGCTCCTTTAAATGCTTCACTATGCTGTTTTAAATCTTTAAATTCATTTTTTAGTAAATCAGTATATATCTCACGGTCTCCTTTAATTCCCTCCATGGATTGTATGCGGTTTCCCTGCTCGTCGCTTAGCGCTTCATTAACGGCTTGCTGATATTCCGGATCTAAAGATACAGCTTCGTCTAAAACCTCTGATATTTCTTTGTCACTTAAGCCCCTCATTAGAGCCTCCATGGCGGTCGTTTTTTTACCGTCTAAAACAGTACTTATGGTTTTGTCGTCTACTTCACTTATGTCAAAAACTTCATTTAAAGTTTCAGGGGTTGCATAAATAGCATTTCCTATATTAGCGGACCACTGATTAAATTTTTCTGGCCCTAAGGCTTGTCTGACAGCTTCCATTGTTGGAACGTATGTATCTGGATTTCTCGCCGCTCCACCTGAAGCAACAGAAGCTACGTTTGCTCGGCCGGCTACTTTCTCTCCGTATTCTACTAATATTTCTTTTGGCAGATCAAAAACATAATCTCCGTTTAAATCTTTCTTTAAATAAAAATAACTAGCAAGTATAGATTCTTTTTCAGTATCTTTATTAATGCTAGTAAGCTTTTCTAAAAATGGGGTAGCCTCTGTAGTTATTTTATCCGCGACTACCTCTACTTCGTCCAGCATGGTTGGAAACTCGGGTGACTCCAAAGAAGTATCGGCCGAACTGGAATCCCCAGCGGCCGCTTCTGTTACTGGTCCCGGCAGTTGAGTCTCTACTGGCGGACCGATTGTCTTTCCCTCTTTTGGGGGATCTGTTTCTTCAATGTATTCCCACCCGTTTAGCTCTGCTAAAGTTTTAACATCAGAACCAAAGTCTGTTGCAAAATCTTCAGCTTCCTTATCGGACATTTGTTTGTCGCCTATAACGTACATTGGCTATTATATTTTATATTATTATTTGTAGAATATAGTAGGATTAGTAACCATAAGGTCTTCTAAAGTGTTGTAAAACGCTTTAACCATAGATTTAGAGTTTAAGTACTTCCACTTATTCTCTTTAGTATCCCACTTAACTTTAATTTGGTCCGGGTTGCTTTTATCTCCAAATTTAAACGTTTCGGTAATGTCGGCTGGTGGGCGGGCGCTAGGGCCTGCTGATAGTATTTCTTTCTCTAAGGCTTGCATTCTATTAACCGTCTTTACGTATTGAGAGCGTATAACGTTAGTACTTCTGTCGTCGCCACTAGGGGTAATACCCGCTGCTGCTTCAGCTACAGATTTATAACGAGACATTACAACGTTTGCCATTTCTTCTGCCACTGCGTATTTTTGGTCATCAGTCATTGTAGCTGCGTATTCTATGCTTTTCCACTCAGGGAAAAGACTGAGCATTGATTCGTTAGCAAGCAATGCAGGCGTATTGTTGACACCCTCTGCTGGGTTTGACGCTAAAATAAGACTTTTAATTTCTTCACGGTTATTTTTAATCTGGAAGTCACTAAGGCTGTTTTTTCTAGGACTGGATAACTCACCTGCTTTATTGCGTATCACCTCAGCCGCTTCGAAGCCGCCGTTAAATGGTAAATTTACATTTTTATATAACAAAGCTTTGCCGTCTTCTCCTCTAGAATTAGGTAAAGCTAAAGACTTTGATTCTCTATCCCAAACCACAGGCTGAGTGTAAGCTTGCTCGTTTAAAGCTAAACTACCTATATTAGCCGCTGACTCAGAATATAACTTACCTTTTACGCCTACCTCCCAAATTTCATGACCGTCAGCATAATTATCCACCGCTGATCTTAAGGCTTTCATTTCCTGCTTGTAGCCGTTTTTTTCATTAATAAGATCTATATTGGTAGGATCTTTAGATAGCTTGTTCATAACTACATTTTGAAAGTCTTTTTGAATTGCTTTCGCAGCCTTATGCACTTCGGCCATTTGGTCTTCTGATAATTCACCGTTATTAATATTCGTACCATCCCATTCGTTTAAGTACTTTTCGGTTCTTTTTTGAATAGCTTCAGCCTTTTTTCTATCTTGTTCAGCTTTAGCTGCTCTGGCTTCTCTTTGCCGAGCTATCGATTTATCTAGCCCTACACCAAATGCTTGGCCAATACCTGATGTATTTCTAGCATTAGCTATGTTTTGCGCTCCTTGTATTAAAGTTTTATCAGCCATGTTATTAATCGTTATCTAAGCCTATACCTTTACTAAAGTCTATTGCGCCGCCGACACCGCCGGCCAATTGACCGATAGCAGCAGCCCTTGCTTGTTGTGCCGCACGGATATCGGCTTGTGAACTAGCCAGTTCGGCTTGTTGCATACCAAGGTCTGTACCTAATCTTTCTGTTTCTCTACCTATAGCTCTCTCTTCGCCCGCGCGTTCCATTGATTGCAATCTACCTGCTTGCTGAGCCGATAATCTTTGATTCATTGATTCTTGCTGCCCGATGCTCGCCGAGGCTTGCTGAGCGTTTTGTGATTGTGCATTAGCTAAGGACTGAGCGAGCGCTGCAATACCTGAAGACCCAGCGGATTGTCTTAGGCTTCCCATGGTGTTTGCTAGCCCCTGTGCTTGATTCGCTGCGGCAAAATCCGCTGCTTGCGTATTGACAGTAAGGTCTTCCATGGTGTTTTCCATGTTTGAAAACGTGTTGCTTATATCCTGAGTCATGTAACCCTGGTACGCGGTATCAAACAAACCCTTAGCTTCTCTTTCTCTAGCAAGTCTTTTTTGACCGCCTATATATGAAGCGCCAAATTTAAGAGCGCCACCGATTATATCACCGTACATATTTAATTAGTTTATAAGTTATTATTACGCATTATTCGCTGCTGATAAATATCTCAGAGTTAACCGCGAATAACTCTTTTTTGCTTGAACTATTAGTGGAAAATACAGCTTCGCCATAATATCCCAATAAGCCTGATGTATTAACTCGGCTATCTTTGCCGAATAATAAAAAGTCCCCGTTAACAGGTGGTGCACCCGGTATGGTACTTACAAATCTTATAGAGTTATTTGTACGATTTACAAATAGTACTGTTCCTATTGTTCTCAATGTAGTTGGATCAGTAGAATAAATAATATCCCCAGGTTGCAGTGAAACGTTTATCTCACCATTTATAACTATTATAGTACTGCCAGCATCGTGAGAAAGTACTTGACCCAAGCCTTGCGAGCTAAACTCTTTTAAATCAATGTTAGCCAGCGTAGTAGCATCGCCCATTATATAGTTAAAATATATGCCCTCGCGCTCTTTCCACGTGCTTACCGTCCCGCTTTGTTTATTTGTTGCAATAGAAGCAATCCACCCCTCATCCCCCTCGTACGAGAGAGTCTTAAAGTTTTTAACGCTTGTTGGGGCATCATTGAATACAGGTGTAACAGTTGTGTCTTTTTGCACTCCATAAAAGTTTGATCTAGTAGCGTTTGAATGCTCGTAAAGCTCACCGTTTTTAAACGTATAATACTCGTTGTTTAATGATATACCAGCCTCAGGATCGTAAGATAACCTAGTGTTCCAACCGTCAGATTTTTCTTTAAAGGATACACCTTCACCGCCAACAACAACATTGTAAGAACCAGCGTCTGAATCGTACGCGCCAATTATGTTTGGGTTAACGTTTGTTTTAAGACCATCTTGGAAAAAGTAAGACATGCCTTTATCGCTAATGTCAGTAAGACCATCTCTTGACAACCTCATCACGGCGCCTCTAGCTTTATCAGTAAAGTAGGCTCTAAAACCAAAGCTTGCAAAAGACTCTGGATTTTTAGATATGCCGTACTCGCCGACGAAAGGTATTGTTTGGCCCAACACGTTCGCATTGGAAGTAACATTTGTATTGCCGTCTGCGTTAAACAACGCATCTTTGTTTGCTAATATTTTAAAACACTTATCCTCTAGTAATGCAATTAAATCCGTATCTCTTGCATGCAACATCTGTAATGTTCCGTAACTAGGATTAAGATCTTTAGTTATGTTTTCAGCTATTAAAAACTGATTGCTATTATTTACGCCGCTTATAGAATTAAGTATGCCGCTAAATATAAGACCGCTACCTCTTCTTTCTTCTACGTAGGGCTCTTCCAGTGTAGTGCTTACCCTAACGCCATTGCCTAAAAGTGTTGCGTTAAAATCGTCTCTTATTCGATCCGACTCAACTCCATTGCCAAAAGAATAAGCGTTAAACCAATTTAATGTTTGCACTGTATTTACATTGCTTATATCTATAGGCCCGGTAGCTTCATAGAATAACTCTAAATCAGCTTGCTCTTGCGGTTCTGTTTCAAAAATAGCTGGGTTTGAAGATGACAAAAGTTCTTGATCTTCTAATTCTTGAGGTCTGTATAATACAATACCTGTAAGCTGGGCGCTGGTTGGAGATCCTCCAAATTGCGTATCATCAAAGTCGCGGTCCATAAAATATTTATACGCGTCTTCGGTAATGTTTGCTGTGGCACCACCACTGGCAATACCGTTTCGAGAAATTAACTTATAAATGCCTTGGCTAACAGAACCGTCACTATATTTAAATTTAAATTGCGCACCTGGAATAAATTGCTGAAATGTTTGGTATTTAAAATTAGCGTTTTGATTAACAGTGTTTGCCCACGCAGTGTCTGCAAAACCTAATACAAAAGTTGATTTATCACTGTAAGTGAAAGGCGGCACCCCTGGATTTCCCGAGACAATTTGCCAGGGTAACTCAGGTTTAGCACCGCTACCTAGTGGCGGATTAAAAACAGATGTGGCAGAGTCTGAATCAGTCCAAAACGCAAAAAATGTATCGGGCGCAATTGGAATAGCTTGAGTACCACCATCGGGTGAAATAAATAACGATCTATCTTCTACTAAAGCAGCTGTTCCAGCAAAAGCAGCGGAAACATTATCGTAAAAAGTTGCATTAGGATTAATTTTGGCAAAAAATCTACCTTGAAATTCTGGGCTATTTATGTGCGTCTCTTCAAAGACTAAGGCTAAAAAATCCGCTGACCCAGCAAGGCTGGCGATCCAAGTGTCCTGCTTTTTAAGCGGCTCCGCAAGCTGCACTTCAAATATCGGTGTGGCACCGCTTGCTGCGACATTTGCGCCACTTATTACTCTATATTCTGCTGTTGTTGCCGATCCGTTTTCTTGTTGAAATCTAATGTAAATGCTTGTATTAAACTTACTTACAAAAGAATCATAAAAATCAGGGTTAGACGCCTGTGTTGGTCCCTGGAATCTAACCACGCTGTTTCCTACCTCAAAATCTACCTGTGTGGTTAGTGTTGAACCAACACCTCGCGCTTTAATAATTTTTTGAGAAGTTAAAAACTCAGGCGCTTCATTAGATATATTTAATATTTTATACTTGTTATTTATAGTTACAGGAGCATCAGTATCATGCTCTTTTTTAAGAATAATATACTGCCCCTCCCTTACTTTGTTTACTTCACTAGAAGGAAAGCTTAGCCACGCCCCGCCGTCTGAAGAATCATAATATCTATCTAAAGCTATATTATAATACTCAGCGCTAGGCTCTTTAATATAATATTTAAATTTTTCTATCCCCGTGGGGGCGGTAAAAGAATTTAATTTAGCTTGTATTGAATTTACCTTTGAAGAATTAGCTATGTCTAGCGATATAGCCCCTGTGGCAGAAGTAAACACTGGTGATTCTCTACCGTAATCATCTAAAAAAGTAATTCCAATTTGGTACTCTCTATCTGTTTTAACTGTTGATAGTCCAAAATATTGTGAACTATGCGTTGCGTTAACCTGAGTAGCCACAACATCTACGCTACTGTTGCTTATATTGTAATTTTGTAAATAATTACCATATACTATTCTATTGCCAATCGATTCTTGAGCTTTTGCTTTTTTAGGCACTGCATCAAAAAGCCTTAGTAGCTGAGAGCTTTCTATCACTCTACCAAGGGTACCAGACGTTAAAGTTAAAGATAGAATAGGTTGTGGGTTAGCGGCAAAATCATAATCAAATGACTCTATTAAATATACATTATTGGATCTAGACCCTTTATAAAGAACTTCTATTTCTTCAACATCAAAAGGTGTCGTGCTAAAATTAGAAATTTCTATTTTTCTAATTATACTTTTCATACCTTCATTGTTACCATCTCGGCTTAAATACTCAAATTTACCGGATACAAAAGAAGCATTAGAAAATGTAGCGTAAGGTGAATACCTGCCATCTGTAAATTTATATCTATAAGAAAATCTGGGAAAATCTTCCTTAAATATAGGCTCAGTCTCAACTAAAAGCATACTCCATCGAAGATCTACGTCGGGTATGTCTGGGGTTGCGGAAGAAACAATAATAGTACCAACAAGAGATCCTGAAATAGGCACAGCTGTAAAAGTACCTGTAACTTGGTATTTAGTGATAGCACCAGTAGGCTCCTCTATTTGTGCATTTAATATTACACTGGACTGCAAAGGCCACGTTATTGGTGTGTTTGCAACTTGCCACGATAAATTTATTGTATCACCAGATTTAGCATTTGCTAAATTGTTATCGCTATCAGTTAATATAGGAGTAATACCTGTTCCAGCCCCACCTACTAAAGATGGTGATGCTAAAGCTGTTAGTACGCTTTGCGGAGCCTTTTTAATAACCACAACATCAGACTCTACAAAATTCCTAGCTGCGCCATAAACAACTGTTTGTGTAGTAAAATCTGTGCTGCCAGCTTTAAATCTCTCTATATTTATTACCTTAGGCTCATTAAGGTCATCTGTCCAGTATAATAGTCCATCTATTATATTAATACCTGTAATATAATTTAAAGCATTAAAATTAAGCACATTGTCAACATCAACTATTATTGGTGCTACAATACCTGTAGTTTGGTCGTATTCAACAATAGCACTGGTCGGTGCGACCCCGTCAGGGTCAGTAGCTAAGAACCAATATATTTTTTCATTTTGTGAATCTTTAGCAACCCCTATACACGCAGGTGTTTGCTGCAACCCAAAATTAGCGAGCCAAAATACATCCGGCCCGGTGCTTTTTAAGTTTTTCTTTGTATTACCAAGTATATTTTCCACGGCGCCTACATCAGATCCTTCAGACGTACTTACCTGAATATTCTGAGCATCGCGATATTGTCCATTGGGTACTAACCTTTCATCAAGGTCTTTGTTCATCTTGCCCTGAATAAATGTATGCTGTAGCTTAGCCATATATTAGTGTTTAATCCACTTAGATTGATTTCTCATTACTTGTGCTAACTCTGATATCTTAAGGTTGGACATGCGTAGCTTAGCATTGCGCTTAGCGGCAACCATCTCTTTCTTAAATCTAATAACCTGGTACTCTGGAGTATTTGCTCTAGCGCCTAGTACGGCGTGAGCAATATACTTATATACAGCTTCTTCAGCAAACTTATGCACGCGCATCTCTTCATCGGTACCCAATCCATCGCTAATGTATTTTAGTGTTACGATTTGGTTAACTAAGTTAGAGCTAAAGTGCATAATACCTTTTAACTGGTCAATGTAGAAAACACCATTACCCTGCGCTTCTTCCGGTGATAACCCGTAGCGTCTACCGTATCTGTAAAGATTAAACAACTCACTCTCTGTAAGATTGTTTTGGTTATTAGATGCTGTATTAGACGAATAGTAAGAAGCGTTAAACCTAGCTAGCGTTACAGATTCATTCGCTAAGATCATTTTACCGTTACTATCAAACTGGTATTCGTAGTTGCTGTCTTGGTTAACAGCATTAGGATTGCTAGTGTTGCGTGTTGGATAGATAATTCTTTCTATACCGTTTGAGTCTGCCCAAGATACTTTAACATAGTTTACGTAGTCTTGTGGTAGTATCATGTACAGCGCTGGTGGTATTTCTACCTCTAAAGCTTTTTGTGACGGTAGAGTATCAAAGCTAAATTCTTGAATAGCACGCTGTGCATAGAACGCAACGTCTGTGCGCTTTATTTTGCTTATAATTTTATCTTCGCCGACATAGGCTATCATAAAATTGTTTACCATATCTTTAAGGCTAACAAACTGGTAGTCGCCGTAATTTTCATCACCGCTGTTCCAGTTACCGTCTGCTCCTTCGTAGTAAAGTTCGCTAGTTTGATTTATTAGCCCCATTTATTAAGATTTTTCTTGTTGAGTATTGCGTGCTTCTTCTTGAGCAGCTATTTGGTACACTTGTAATTCCCGCGTTGAAATGCCCGCTAGCTCTAGTATTTTCATTACTAATTCTGTTTCTTCCGACGCATGTAGTGGGAAATCAACAGAAGTTGTTGAGTTGTATAAGGCAACACCACTGCTGGTAGTATAATTCCAAACAACTTGTGCAGGTCTTTTAATATAATTACACGTTACGCCCGCGGTTAATTCAGCCGTGCCGTATACTTTGTATCCATCATCGCTAGCAACAAAAACAGGTCTTACATCTGTGGGCTTTGTTAAAGGCGCTTGGTTTATATATAAAAACTCTTTTTGATTAATTCTCTCAACTTCTATATTATTATAGATAAGCGTACCTATTCTGTATAAATCAGAAGGCGCAACCCAATAATTGTTACTACGGGTCATTGCCGCTGTAACTTCAAATAAATTTATTTTTTCATTGAGAATGTTGAGCATGTCGGAGAACTCCGTGTCGTTTCCATGCATTCTACCAAACTGGTTAATGTCATAGAAGTATTGCTCGAATAGATCCATTTGCGCTTGATTAGCAAACAGGTTGAATTCCTGAGGCGTAACATACCCTCGTTGCTCTTTATTGAGTATACTTAATACCCGTTGATAAACAGTGTCTACGCTTACGCTCATATTGTTATTTGATTAAAGTGGAGGCTACCTTAGTAACCCCCACTGTTATTTTATAATCGTTTTTCTATAGTGTTCAGTACTTCCATTCCTTCATCTGTTTTGAAGTAAGATGCAAGCGCTGAATATGGGTGCTCGTCAAATGGCACCGTCATTAGCTTACGTCCTGTGTTAGCGTAACTGAATGTTCTTTGGTCTTGTGATAATGCAATTAATCCCTGTTCAACCGCTTTAATACCGATGTTACGTAAGTGTACGTTTTCGTCATTAGCTAGTTCTATGAACAATTGTGGGTTGCGGCGAGCAAATACAAGGAGATCACGTTTAAGCTCCTTAGAACTCATCTCAGATACCTTAGAACCGAATTCTACACGCAAGATTGCTTCAGCTTCATCAACGTCCATTGCTTTAGCAGCATTCATAGCGTCAAGTTCTAATTCAATCCAGCTCACTTCGTTTTCTGCAATTGCTTCAGCTTTGTATTCTTCAATAATACCTTTTGCCATAAAAGGATGGTACATTGAAAGTAGTCGCTGTAGCACTACATCTTCTTTTGGTACGTTTAATACACCGTTTCTAAACACGATGCGCCCTAGGGTTGCAGGGCCTTCTTGTTCGTCCACAAAGCAAGAACGCTGGTTAGTAGCATACCTGATTTCACGCTGGTAGCCTTTTTCTTCGTCAAACCAAAGTAAAGGTTTTTTAGCAGAGTGTACTGCAGGTAGCGTAAACACTAAAGGTTTTTTACGACCTGTTAACTCGTACAAGCGATCTTTGTATTCCCAAGAAGGTTTCTTTGGCAGTGGAGGCATTTCTGTTGCCGTTTCAAACGACACTTCCGGTGTCTCTACTG
>Ga0209603_1002353_pt1 | contig 17684 bp, 16 predicted proteins | sample COGITO_mtgs_1206_FD_184812 | JGI IMG/M metagenome (GOLD analysis project Ga0209603, IMG submission 184812) | Pelagic marine microbial communities from North Sea - COGITO_mtgs_120607 (SPAdes) (version 2) | ecosystem: Environmental > Aquatic > Marine > Epipelagic ... | reverse complement strand
TGTTTCAGACGAATATTCACGCGGTAGATTGCACATTACCACACGTCAAGATATCCAAATTCATCATGTGAATTTAGACAGAACTCCAGAGTTGTGGGCGCAATTAGAAAAGGATGATATTACATTACGGGAAGCCTGCGGAAATGCCGTTAGAAACATAACAGCCTCAGAAACGGCAGGAATAGATCGAAACGAACCTTTTGATGTTTCTCCTTACGCAGAGGCAACCTTTTCATTCTTTTTAAGAAATCCAATTTGTCAAGAAATGGGACGTAAATTTAAGATGTCTTTTTCTGGTACGGATGAGGATACAGCAATTAGTTTTATTCATGATTTAGGATTCATAGCAAAAATAAAAACAGAAAATGGAGTTGCTAAAAAAGGTTTTAAAGTTGTATTAGGGGGTGGTTTGGGTTCTCAACCAAGACACGCAGACCTCATTTATGAATTTTTAGAAGAAGACTTATTAATACCCACAATAGAAGGTGTTTTAAGAATTTTTGATCGCTTTGGAGAACGTACAAAAAGAGCAAAAGCACGATTGAAATTTTTAGTAAAAGAGATCGGAATCGAAGCCTTTTTACAGTTGGTTTCAGATGAAATAAATGCTCTAGAAAATAAAACTTTTAAAATAGATACAACTTCTTTTGAGCAGGAAATTACATGCAACGAAGTGACAATTCCTTCTGTGAAAATTGAAGATGAAGCGGCCTATACCGAGTGGAAAGAAACCAATGTTATTCCACAGAAACAAAAAGACTTCGTTGCGATTGGAATTAAGGTTCATTTGGGAGATTTTTATACTCCAAAAGCAAGATTATTAGCAGATTTGGTAAAAAAATATGCAGCAAATGAAATTAGATTAACCCTGCGTCAAAATATTTTAATTCGGCATGTAAAAGAAGATAGGCTTCCATTTTTTTACACAGAATTACAAAAATTAGGCTTTGCAAAATCGGGTTATAATTCTACTTCAGATATTACCGCGTGTCCCGGAACAGATACCTGTAATTTAGGGATTTCTAGTAGTACAGGAATTGCTGTTGCATTGGAAAAAGTATTGGAACAAGAATACCCTAGTTATAGTAACAACAAAGAAATTGCTATAAAAATTAGTGGATGCATGAATGCTTGTGGACAGCATAATATGGCCCACATTGGTTTTCAAGGAATGTCGATAAAAGTAGGGCAATTGCAAGCACCAGCTCTACAGGTTTTAATAGGAGGAGGTATTCTAGGCGATGGAAAAGGTCGTTTTTCAGATAAATTAGTAAAGATTCCGAGTAAGAAAGGGCCAGAAGCACTGCGTATTTTGTTGAATGATATTGAGGCAAACCAACAAAAGGAAGAAACGTTTTTAGGATATTACGATAGACAAGGAAAAATGTATTTCTATGATTTGTTAAAAGGCTTGTCTGATACCACCAATTTAGCACCGACTGATTTTATTGATTGGGGACATTCAGAAAATTATGTAAAAGCAATTGGAGTGGGAGAATGTGCAGGAGTTGTCATTGACTTAGTTGCGACTTTGCTCTTTGAAAGTGAAGAAAAAATTACAAATTCTGAAGAAGCGTTCAAAGAACATCAGTTTTCTGATAGCATCTATCATGCATATACTTCAATTGTCAATACTGCAAAAGCCTTGTTAATTTCTGAAAATATCAAAACAAATACCCAAGCGGGAATCATTAGTGGTTTTCAAGAGCATTTTGTTCAGACAAACAAGATTCAATTAACAGGTTCTTTTGAAACATTGGTGTATCAAATTAAAGAAGAAGCACCCACAAAAAGTTTTGCAAATAGCTATTTGAAAGAGGCAAAATTATTTTATCAAAAAGCAGATGCTTTCAGAAAAAAACAAGTAGATTATGTTTCATAAGACACCAAAATTAACAGTCGTTGGTGCAGGCCCTGGAGACGTAGATTTAATTACTATAAAAGCGATTAAAGTTTTAAAAACTGCAGATGTTGTTTTGTATGATGCTTTGGTAAATGAAGAATTGTTGACTTACATTCACTCAGAAGCAGAAGTGATTTTTGTTGGAAAACGAAGAGGATGCTACACTTATCAACAAGAAAAAATTAATGAATTGATTGTTTCTCGCGCCAATTCAAAAGGGCATGTCGTTCGATTAAAAGGAGGAGATCCATTTGTGTTTGGAAGAGGCGCTGAAGAAATGGAATATGCTGCAAGTTTTGGAATAGAAACGGCAATGGTTCCTGGAATTTCATCCTCATTGGCAGTTGCAGCTCATCAAAATATACCCATAACAAAACGCGGAAGTGCAGAAAGTTTCTGGATCATCACAGGAACTACAAAAGACCATAAAATTTCAAAGGATATTATTTTAGCATCCAAATCAAATGCAACAATTGTAATTTTAATGGGAATGGGAAAATTACCAGAAATTGTCGCATTATTTCAAAAAGAAAAGAAACATAATTTACCAGTTGCCATCATTCAAAACGGGACAAGAACAAATGAAAAAGTTGGAATAGGCACCGTTGATACTATTTTAGATGTAGTCAAAGAACAAGGTTTAAGCAATCCTGCAATCATCGTTTTGGGAGAAGTGGTTAAACACCGTGCAACACTTTTAACTATTCAGCAGCAATCTGCAGTTGATTTAAATACCTCGTTGTATGGATAGAAATAACTTATACCCCATTTTTCTAAAAACAAAAAACCTACAGATTTTAATTGTAGGAGGTGGTTTCGTCGCAGAGGAAAAATTAACATTTTTGTTAAAATCAAGTCCAGATGCCAATGTACTGATGGTTTCACCCATGTTTAGAGAGGGCACAAAAGCCTTGGCAAAGAAAGGAAATGTAACGCTGATCAATAAAAAATACAGCAGACGTTATTTAAAAGGAAAACACATTGTTATTGCAACAACAGATTTTCCAAAAGTAAATGAAACTGTTTATAAGCATTGTAGAAAGCGAAGCATTCTTGTAAATGTTGCAGACAACCCGCCGTTTTGTGATTTTTATATGGGAGGTATTGTCACCAAAGGAAATGTGAAAATAGCAATTTCTACAAACGGTCAATCTCCAACCACAGCCAAAAGGTTGCGTCAATTTTTTGAGGAGGTACTTCCAGAAAACATCAATGATTTGGTGAAGAATTTGAATGAATTTAGAAAAACAATAAAAGGAGATTTCGAACAAAAAGTAGAAACACTCAACGAATTTACAAAAGGATTAATAGAAAAAAAAGAATCTTAAAAATGATTACTACAGATATACTTATTATTGGAGCAGGACCAACAGGTTTATTCACGGTTTTTGAAGCAGGTTTGTTAAAATTAAAATGTCATTTGATAGATGCACTACCGCAAGCAGGTGGGCAATGTTCAGAGATTTACCCCAAAAAACCAATTTATGATATTCCTGCATATCCAGAGATTTTAGCAGGTGATTTAACAGATAAATTAATAGAGCAAAGCAAACAGTTTGAGCCAGGGTTTACCTTGGGAGAAAGAGCAGAAACGATTTTGAAACAAGACGACGGTTCTTTTATTGTTACCACGAATAAAGGAACAGAACACCATGCTAAAATAGTCGCAATTGCTGGGGGCTTGGGTTCTTTTGAACCCAGAAAACCGTTGATTCCGAATCTTGCAAATTTTGAAGATAGAGGGGTGGAGTACATCATTAAAGAACCAGAATTGTATCGCGACAAAAAAGTGGTGATTTCTGGAGGAGGAGACTCTGCTCTAGATTGGGCAATTTTCTTATCAAACGTGGCTTCAGAAGTTACTTTAATACACAGAAGAAATGAATTTAGAGGGGCTTTGGATTCTGTTGAAAAAGTTCAGGAATTAAAGAATCTAGGAAAAATAAGATTGATAACTCCTGCAGAAGTAAAAGGGATTTTAGGAAAAGAAAAAGTAACCGGTGTTGCTGTTGAGAAAAAAGGAGAAGATGCTTTTATCATTGATGCTGATCATTTTATTCCTTTGTTTGGGTTGTCACCAAAATTAGGGCCGATTGGAAACTGGGGATTAGAAATTGAGAAAAATGCAATTAAAGTAAACAATGCATTGGACTATCAAACAAATATTCCAGGAATTTATGCCATTGGTGATGTAAATACGTATCCCGGAAAGTTGAAATTGATTTTGTGTGGTTTTCACGAAGCAACTTTAATGTGTCAAAGTGCTTACAAGAGAATTTTTCCAGATAAAAAGTACGTGATGAAGTACACAACAGTTGGGGGTGTAGATGGTTTTGATGGAACCCGAAAAGAAGCGCCAAAAGCAGTTGTTAAAGCGATAGAATAGTACTATCTTTAAAAGGTTTGTGTAACTTTGCAAAAACGATTAATAAAAGCCAGATAGATGCAAGACATCAATATTAAAATAACAGACAGAAACGGAAAAATGCACGAGGTTGTTGCGCCCACAGACATGGCAATGAATCTGATGGAGGTGGTTCGTTCCTATGAGTTGGCCGAAGAGGGAACCATTGGTGTTTGTGGTGGAATGGCGATGTGTGCTTCTTGCCAATGCTATGTAAAATCAGCACATAAATTACCTGAGATGACAGATGATGAAGACGCCATGTTGGCGGAAGCATTTTATGTAGAAGATACGAGTAGATTGGGATGTCAAATACAAATGACACCAGAAATGGATGGTTTGGAAGTAGAATTAGCTCCAGAAATATAAAGACTAAAATGGAAAAAACAGCAGAAAAAGTTTTGTTTAAAAACTATAGTATGTGTTTGCGGGATGCGGTAGGAATTTTTACCAAACAATTGATAAATAATTTATTTGATGTCGATCATTTGACAGAAAATGGCCCGCAAACAAGAGCTCAATTTTTAACCATTTTAGAGAGGTTGTCTATTGATAATGGAGAAAATTTATGGACTAATTTCGAGAATTCTTTTGTTGGCATTCGGCAGCAATTAGATTTAGATGCTGCTGCCGCTCATAAAATAGATCCTGCTGCAAAAAGTTTAGAGGAAGTTTATTTAGCATACCCTGGGTTTTATGCGATTGCTGTGCATCGTTTAAGTCATCAGTTGTTAACACTGGGAGTTCCTATTCTACCCCGAATGATGAGCGAATTTACGCACAGCATTACAGGTACAGACATTCACCCAGGAGCAAAAATAGGTCATTCGTTTTTTATAGATCATGCAACAGGAATCGTGATTGGAGAAACGACCGTTATCAAAGACAACGTTCAGATTTTCCAGGGAGTTACTTTGGGAGGAGTGCAAGTAAAAAAGAGTTTGGCCTCTACCAAAAGACACCCAACGATAGAAAATGGCGTTGTCATTTATGCAAATGCCACTATTTTAGGAGGAGATGTGGTGATTGGAGAAAATTCTATAATCGGTGCAAATGTTTGCATTACAGAAACTATCCAGGCAAATTCTGTGGTAACTGTGCAGTCAGAGAATAAAATTTTTCAAAGAAATTAAGCAGATGAAAACAAAAAGTATCATAGATTTTGTAGGCAATACACCTCTAGTAGAAGCACAAAACATCTTTCAAAAAGAAGGAGTTACCCTTTTGCTGAAACTAGAAGGCAATAATCCCGGAGGAAGTGTAAAAGACAGAGCGGCTTTCAATATGATTTCCGAGGCACTTCGAAGAAAAAATATTAGAAAAGGAGATACTTTAGTAGAGGCAACTAGTGGTAATACAGGTATTGCATTGGCATTAATGGCCAAGGTTTTAGGAGTGCATATGGTCTTGGTATTGCCAGAAAACTCAACTGTTGAAAGAATCAAAACAATGCGTTCTTATGGGGCAAAAGTAATTTTAACTCCAAAAGAACTAGGAATGGAAGGTTCTAGAGATTATGCCTTAAAATTAAAATATAAAAAAGGGTATTACAGATTAAATCAGTTTGACAATACCGACAATTCCAAAGCACATTATAAAACTACCGGACCCGAAATTTGGAGAGATACAGAAGGTGAAGTAACCCATTTTATTGCAGCAATGGGAACTACAGGAACCATTATGGGGGTTTCAGATTATTTAAAAGAAAAGAATAAAAACATAAAAATTATTGGTGCTCAACCCATTGATGGTGCGAAAATTCCTGGTATTCGAAAATGGACAACAGAATACATGCCTGCAATTTTTACACGTTCTAAAGTAGATCAAGTTATTGAGGTGAGTGAAGAAGAGGCCAGAAACATGACGCAAAGATTGGCTTCAGAAGAAGGTATTTTTGCAGGTATGAGTAGTGGTGGATCTGTTGCAACCGCATTAAAAGTAGCAGAAAAAATAGAGAAAGGTGTTGTTGTTGCCATTATTTGCGACAGAGGAGATCGGTATTTATCCTCAACGCTTTTTGAAAAAGAATAGATTTTTAAAATAGTATTCTATAAATAAAAAAATAATCCTTTTATTTGTAGTCCCGTTCATACACTTATTGATTACGTTATCACGAAAGGCAGAGGGATTAGACCCAATGAAGCCTTAGCAACCTCCCATTTATGAGAAAGGTGCTACATTCTACAAGTTTTCACTTGACAGATAACAGCGAAAAAAACACCTTTCCTGATGACAAAATTGATATAAATATCAAAAGATGTCAAAAATAACTGAAGTAATAAAAAATAGAATCCTTGTGCTTGATGGCGCAATGGGAACCATGTTGCAAGCGTATAAATTTTCTGAAGAAGATTTTAGAGGCGAACGATTTAAAGAATATCCAATTCCATTACAAGGAAACAACGATTTGTTGTCTATTACCCAACCCGAAGCGATCAAAACCATTCATGCTAGCTATTTTGAAGCAGGTGCAGACATTATAGAAACCAATACGTTTTCTGGTACTACCATTGCCATGGCAGATTATCAAATGGAAGATTTGGTGTATGAATTAAACTACCAATCTGCAAAGATCGCCAAAGAAGTTGCCGAAGAATATACGGCAAGAGAACCCAATAAACCCCGTTTTGTGGCGGGTGCAATCGGACCTACCAATAGAACAGCGAGTATGTCTCCAGATGTAAATGACCCAGGTTATAGAGCAATTACTTTTGACGAATTAAGAATTGCTTATAAGCAACAAGTAGAAGCCCTGATAGATGGAGGTGTAGACATTTTGTTAGTGGAAACAGTATTTGATACTTTAAATGCAAAAGCGGCTTTATTTGCAATTGAAGAGGTGAAAGAGGAACGAAATATTGAGATTCCTACAATGCTATCTGGCACTATTACAGATGCTTCAGGGAGAACTTTGTCTGGTCAAACTGCTGAAGCATTTTTAATTTCTGTTTCTCATATTCCATTACTATCTGTTGGCTTTAATTGTGCTTTAGGGGCTAATTTATTACAACCCCATTTAGAATCCATTTCTAATAAGACAGATTTTGCTGTTTCTGCACATCCCAATGCAGGATTACCAAATGCCTTTGGAGAATATGACGAGACCCCTGAAGAAATGGGAGCACAAATTGAGGAATATTTAAAAAAGAATTTGATAAATATTATTGGAGGGTGTTGTGGAACAAATCCAGAACACATTCGTGTTATTGCAAATTTAGCAGCAAAATACAAACCAAGAGTGTATTCTGAATTAATTTCAGAATCTGATTAGCAGAAAGAACGAAGATGAATATACAACAAACTAAATACATGAGATTGTCTGGTTTAGAACCCTTGGTTTTGAATGAAAACAGCAATTTTATAAATGTAGGGGAAAGGACTAATGTAGCTGGGTCTCGGAAGTTTTTACGACTCATTAAAGAAGAAAAATTTGATGAAGCGCTAGACATTGCTCGTCATCAAGTAGATGGTGGAGCCCAAATTGTTGACGTAAATATGGATGATGGTTTGATTGATGGAAAAGAAGCGATGGTGCGTTTCCTGAATTTGATTGCTGCTGAACCCGATATTTGTAGAGTTCCCTTGATGATTGATAGCTCAAAATGGGAGATCATTGAAGCAGGCTTGCAGGTGGTACAAGGGAAGTGTATTGTCAATTCAATTTCGTTAAAAGAGGGAGAAGAAAAATTTATTTGGGAAGCAACACAAATAAAACGCTACGGAGCTGCCGTGATTGTCATGGCTTTTGATGAAGTTGGACAAGCTGATAACTATGAACGTAGAATTGAAATTGCGAAGAGGTCTTATGCTATTTTGGTGAACAAAGTAGGGTTTCCATCAGAGGATATTATTTTCGATTTAAATATTTTTCCAGTTGCCACAGGGATGGACGAACACAGAAGAAATGCAATCGATTTTATAGAGGCAACACGCTGGGTTCGTGAAAACTTGGAAAATGTTTCTGTAAGTGGGGGTGTAAGTAATGTGTCTTTTTCTTTTAGGGGGAATAATGGTGTTCGTGAAGCCATGCACTCTGTTTTCTTGTATTATGCCATTCAAGCAGGGATGAATATGGGAATTGTAAATCCTGCTTTGTTGGAGGTGTATGACGACATTCCGAAAGATTTATTGGAATATGTAGAGGATGTTATTTTAGATAGAAGAGCAGATGCTACCGAACGTTTATTGGATTTTGCTGAAACGGTAAAAGGGTCAAAAAAAGAAAAAACAGTTGATTTATCTTGGAGAGAACACTCATTACAAGAAAGAATTACACACGCTCTAGTGAAAGGAATTGATGCTTTTATTATTGAAGATGTAGAAGCTGCAAGGCAATTAGCAGAAAAACCCATTGAAGTAATAGAAGGGAATTTAATGATTGGAATGAATGTGGTGGGAGATTTGTTTGGAGCAGGAAAAATGTTTTTGCCACAGGTAGTGAAATCTGCCCGGGTAATGAAAAAAGCTGTTGGGTATTTAAATCCGTTTATTGAAGCCGAAAAAGGGGAAGAACAACATGCCTTGGGTAAAATTTTAATGGCCACTGTAAAAGGGGATGTTCATGATATTGGTAAAAATATTGTGAGTGTTGTTTTGGGGTGTAACAACTATGAAATTGTAGATTTAGGAGTGATGGTTCCTCCGGAAAAAATAATTGAAGCTGCAAAAAGAGAAGGTGTAGATGCCATAGGTTTGAGTGGGTTAATTACTCCTTCTTTGGATGAAATGGTCTATTTAGCGAAAGAAATGGAGCGTCAAAATTTTGATTTACCTCTGTTAATAGGAGGGGCAACCACCTCAAAAGCACATACTGCAGTTAAGATAGATACGCAATATAAAAACGCAGTAGTTCACGTTAATGATGCCTCTAGAGCAGTTACAGTAGTGGGCGATTTATTGAACAAGAAAACATCCAAAGAGTACGTCGTTAAATTGAAAAAAGAGTACGATGAATTTCGAACCAAGTTTCTAAAACGAGGCAAAGAAAAATCCTATATTTCTATCACAGAAGCCCGCAAGAGAAAATATAAAATTGATTGGGATATTTCAGAAATAGTGAAACCAAAAGAGCTAGGAATTCAGACCTTGGAGCAACTAAGTTTAAAAGAATTGGTTCCATTCATAGATTGGAGTCCTTTTTTTAGGAGCTGGGATTTGCATGGAAAATTTCCCGCTATTTTAACGGACGAAGTGGTTGGCGAGCAAGCTTCTATACTTTACAAAGAAGCACAGGAAATGATTGAAGAAATCATTGTGAAAAAGCAGTTAAAACCAAAAGCAATTTTTGGTTTGTTTGAGGCAAATACGATCAATGAAGACGATATTGAAGTTTTATTGAAGCCAAATAGAAGTAAAAATGTCATTTCGAGCGAAGTTGAGAAATCTCAAAATAATAAAATAATATTCAGAACCTTGCGTCAGCAATTAAAAAAACGAGAAGGCATACCAAACCTTGCATTGTCAGATTTTATTGCTCCAAAATCATCCAATAAAACAGATTATATGGGTGCATTTTGTGTCGCTATTTTTGGCGCACAAGAATTAGCAGACGGTTATAGAGCAAAAGAAGACGATTATAATGGAATCATGGCCCAAGCAATTGCAGACAGATTTGCAGAAGCCTTTGCAGAATATTTACACAAACAAATTAGAACGAAACATTGGGGCTATGCTTCTAGTGAGGCATTATCCAATGACGAGTTAATAAAAGAAAGTTACAAAGGAATTCGTCCTGCACCCGGGTATCCTGCGTGTCCGGATCATTTAGAGAAAGAAACAATTTGGAAGTTGTTAGCTGTTGAAGAGCAACTCGGGGTTCAATTAACTGAAAGTTTAGCAATGTGGCCCGCAGCAGCAGTATCAGGATATTATTTTGCCAACAAAGAAGCCAAATATTTTGGTTTGGGAAAAATTACAGACGATCAAGTGACAGACTATTCAATTAGAAAGGGAATAACAAAAGAGACCGCAAGAAAGTGGTTGCATCCCACTTTAGCAGAAGAGTAAGCCAGCGTTAGCGATTGCAATGGCATCCTTTTTAGAGGAACGATAAAAAGATAAAATGAAAAGCGCGACCTGAAAGGAAACGCCCCAATGAAAGCCCTACTAAGAAAGGGAAAAGAATTAAATTAACAGATATGAAAATTACAGACCACATAAAAAAAGCCAACGGAAAAACCTTGTTTTCTTTTGAAGTGATTCCGCCCAAAAAAGGAAATAATATTGAAGAGTTGTATGCCAATATAGATCCGTTAATGGAGTTTAAGCCGCCATTTATAGACGTTACTACTTCTAGAGAAGAGTTTGTTTATATAGACAAAGGCAACGGTTTGTTGGCAAGAAAAATAACGAGAATGCGTCCTGGAACAGTTGGTATTTGTGCTGCCATTAAGCATAAATACGATGTAGATACGGTGCCGCATGTTTTGTGTGGAGGTTTTACAAAAGAGGAAACGGAGTATGTTTTGGTAGATTGCCAGTATTTAGGAATAGACAATGTAATGGCTTTGAGAGGCGATGCCATGAGTCATCAAAAGTATTTTGAACCCAACAAAGAAGGCAATCAGTATGCTGTAGATTTGGTGGCGCAAATTCAGGATTTAAATAGCGGAAAATACTTGCATGAGGTTGTAGAGGCATCGAACAAATCTAATTTTTGTATAGGTGTTGCGGGGTATCCAGAGAAGCATTTAGAATCTCCCTCATTGCAATCAGATTTAAAACGTTTGAAAGAAAAAGTAGCTGCTGGGGCTGATTATGTGGTGACTCAAATGTTTTTTGACAATCAGAAGTATTTTCAGTTTGTAGCCGCCGCAAGAAAAGCAGGAATCCAAGTGCCAATTATACCCGGAATTAAGCCAATTGCCGTAAAACGCCATTTGCAATTGCTCCCTCAGGTTTTTAAAATTGACCTGCCAGAAGCCTTAATTACAAGCATAGAAAGCTGCAAAACAAACAAAGACGTTCGAGCGGTAGGCATAGAATGGGCAATTGCGCAGTCTAAAGAGTTGTTGGCCGCCGGAGTACCCGTTTTACATTACTATTCTATGGGGAAAAGTGATAATATCCATTCCATAGCCAGTGCATTGTTTTAAGAATCAGCAATAAAGACAATTGATAGATGAATAGTAAAAAGTAATTTTCTAAAAACAAGAAAGTAAATAAAATGATTACTTTTGTCTTTCAAAACAAAACAAAGAACAATTTTAAAAAATAAAAAATGGCATTAGAAATAACAGACGCGAACTTTGATGAACTAGTATTAAAATCAGACAAACCAGTACTGGTAGATTTTTGGGCAGCTTGGTGTGGACCTTGTAGAATGGTTGGGCCAATTGTAGATGAAATTCATACAGAATATGAAGGGAAGGCTGTTGTTGGGAAGGTAGATGTTGATGCGAATCAAGAATTTGCAGCCAAATACGGTGTGCGTAACATTCCTACGGTTTTAATTTTTAAAAACGGAGAAGTCGTAGACAAGCAAGTAGGAGTGGCTCCAAAAAATGTATATACAGGTAAAATTGATGCTGCTATTTAGTATTCTTTTACAGTTATGATACAAAAGGTTTGGCCAACGCCAAGCCTTTTTTTATTTTCGTTTAAGAATGGTAGACCTTTCAGAAGCAAATTCATCAGAGATCAAAAATCTAGACCTACTTGCAAAACAAGTGGTGGAAGGTTTTATAACAGGAATTCATAAAAGTCCTTTTCATGGTTTTTCTGTTGAATTTTCTGAGCATAAATTATACAATACCGGAGAAAGCACCCGGCATATAGATTGGAAATTATTTGCAAAGACAGAGAAATTGTATACGAAGAAGTATGAAGAAGAAACAAATTTACGCTGTCATATTATCATAGACAATTCGGCTTCGATGCACTATCCTCAAGCCACAAACAAACGTTTAGACAGTTTGAATAAAGTGGGTTTTTCTGCGGTAGCCGCTGCTTCTTTGATAGAAATTTTAAAAAGACAGCGAGATGCTGTGGGCTTGAGTGTGTATTCAGATTCCTATGAATACTATGCGCCAGAGAAAGGAAGTGAGCGTCACCGAAAAATGATAGTACACCAATTAGAGCGTTTGTTGCTTTCTACATCAACCGCAACTACAGAAACCTATTTATACTTGCATGAGATTGCAGAAAAGATGCACAGGCGTACGTTAATTTTTCTCTTTAGTGATATGTTTCAGACTACAAAAGACAATACAGCCTTATTTGAAGCGCTCAGGCACTTAAAATACAACAAACACGAGGTTGTTTTATTCCACACCTATGATGGCAAGACAGAAGTTGATTTCAATTTTGAGGCGTCTCCCAAAAAATTTGTTGATGTAGAGACCGGAAAGGAAATAAATGTCCATGCAGAAAACATGAAAGATACCTATAAAGAATTCATTGGCAATTATTTTAAAGAATTGAAGAATACATGTTTGCAGTATAAAATTGAGTATGTTCCGGTAGACATTCACAAGGGCTATCATGAAGTTCTAACAGCCTATTTAATAAGCAGAAAAATAAATGCATAATTTTAGTACTTTATATTTGTAAATGAATAAATCTGTGTTATATTTGCATCCGCTAAGAGCAACGGTCTGGTAGTTCAGCTGGTTAGAATGCCTGCCTGTCACGCAGGAGGTCGCGGGTTCGAGTCCCGTCCAGACCGCGAAAGCAAATTAAAAAATCCTTAAAACCTTATAAACGATATGTTTATAAGGTTTTTTTATTTGTAGTAATTTGAATTGGTATCAATATATTTCACATATTAGGTCAGTGATTCGATCGGCTTATGAAACCATTTTTGGAGACATATTTACCGCTCCAAATATTGATCGTTTGGCAAAAGTAGCCGCTAAATCTCAAAGTAACGATATCATTACCAATGCTGATTAGGGAACCTATTAAGCTAAAATCTGGTCAGAAACTGATAACCAGGGCAAAGCGCATTGGATATAAAACAAGTCACCCAGTAATTACGTGAAAATATAGCATAAAATTAATGATCATTGAAAATCAGGTAAACAACTACCGTAAAATTTTGGACACTATCCAACAACTAAAGATTCCTTTTATTAGAGCTTCTTTAAAAGTTTAAACACTAAAAAAAATAAAAGCCTGGTACTACACTGACCCCAAAAAGTTGGACGGTTAAACAAAAGTTAAGAATAATGAGTTCGATATTGTATTCATTCCTTTTAACGCTGATTTTATTCTGACATTATTGTAATATCAAATATAGTTTTTAATATCTTCTTTTAATTCTTCTATTGTGTTATATTTTTTGAGATCGAATAGTTCAGATTTAAGTATTCCAAAAAAATTTTCAATCACAGAATTATCTAAACAATTCCCTTTTCTAGACATACTCTGGATTACTTTTTTGTTTCTAAGCATTTGTTGATATCCTGCCATTTGGTATTTCCATCCTTGATCAGAATGCAGTTATTAGATATAGTTTTAGAACTATATACACCGTTGTAGCTCATTAAATTATACCCAATCAGGTATACTATTACCAAAACACCTTAAAATTATACCCGAAAAGGTATAAAATGTGCTTTTCAAATACTTTTTATACCCGAAAAGGTATATTTATAATATATGTTTGTATATTTATACCCGAAAAGGTATAAACGAAATGAACAAACTAAGCAAATTTGTAAAAAAAAGAAGAAAACATCTTGGGTTAACTCAAGAAGATCTTTCATTCAAAGCTGGTGTAGGGTTAAGATTTGTAAGAGACCTTGAACAAGGGAAACAAAGCTTACAAATGGATAAAGTGAATCAAATATTATCATTATTTGGCCATGAACTTGGCCCAGTACAATCGGAAAGAGATGCAGAAAGCTAAAGTATATATGTATGATAAAATGGCTGGTATACTCACAGAAGATGAAAATGGATTTCATTTTCTATATGACCAATCTTATCTAAAATCAAAAGAACCCGAACCTGTTAGTTTGACTCTACCTCTTACAGATAAAGAATTTGAAAGCAAAACAATGTTCCCTTTTTTTGACGGGTTAATCCCAGAGGGCTGGTTATTGCATATCGCTCAAAAAAATTGGAAATTAAATTCTAGGGATAGGATGGAAATATTATTAAAAGCATGTCAAGATTGTATTGGGGCTGTATCAATAGAAGCAATTTAAAGTCATGGAAAACAAATGTCTATATTGTTACAAAGAAATCAATTCAACAGAATTAAAAACTCCTGCTGGAATAGAAGGGTATCACCCAAAATGTAGCAAAATATTTTTCGGAAACTCTATACCTCCAGTGTTAGATTTTACAGAAGATCAAATAGTAGAATTAGCAGAACAAGTGATAAAAAGTCAAAGAACCGTAACGGGTGTTCAACCAAAACTTTCACTTGGATTAAGCAATGAAATAGACGCACCTGAACGTCTTACAATTGTTGGACTATGGGGGGAATACATTTTAAAACCTCAAACCAACTTATATTCTAATCTTCCCGAAATTGAAGATTTAACAATGCATTTGGCTGAAATTAGCAAAATCAAAACGGTTCAACATTCTCTGATAAAACTCAAATCAGGGCAATTGGCTTATATCACCAAACGGATTGACAGAAATAATGGTAAAAAATCACACATGGAAGACATGTGTCAATTAACAGAAAGACTAACCGAACATAAATACAAAGGGTCTTATGAACAAGTTGCGAAAGCAATTAAAAAGTATACAGTCAATCCTGGTTTAGATGTAACTGATTATTATGAGCTAGTTCTTTTTTGTTTTTTAACAGGGAACAACGATATGCATCTAAAAAACTTCTCATTATTAAAAAGAAATTTGACATATGGCTTGTGTCCCGCTTATGACTTAGTTGCATCTGAACTGGTTGTGGAAGCAGACGATGAAGATCTTGCATTAAATTTAAATGGGAAAAAGAAAAAAATTAAACGGAAAGATTTTGAAAGCGCTATGAAAGAGGCCGGACTTGAACAAAAAGTAATTGAGAATATTTTTAAAAAATATAAGAAACTACTTCCTATTTGGGCCAAATTTATAGACGAAAGCTTTTTACCTGACCCAATGAAAAATGAATATAAAACGTTGATTCATCAAAAATCAATTCAAATTGAACTATAAAACTAGCTACAACAAGGTTTATAGTGTATAGCCTCGGGATACGTACCATACACAAGACCGTTAAATATTAAAATGAATAACCCAAAAGAAGCAAGATCACCTGCTACTTTTAGATTATTTTTTTTCACCTCATTGTTTTCCGTGACGCAAAAAAAACACCATTTTCAGTGATTGACATGCGTTGCTATTCTTTGTAGATTTAAATAAAAAAAAATATGAAAAATTTATTTATTGTTTTACAATTTTATTACCAATTCCTTTAATTATAATTATATCAAATGATAGACCTATAATTTTTTACAATTTTGCTATTATTTATACCATTTTTAGAGGTTTTATTGATGGTAAAAGACTAATCGAAAAAAATATAATTAAAAAGAAAGATTTATGGAAATCTGTTCTTATTCTTTTTTGGAGTTCTCGTTTTTTTAGACAATTATACTTTGAAAAATAATAGCATATCCATACAAGTACACAAAAATTACTTTTTCTTTTTGCAATCGGGCTTTCTTGAATTATAAGGAAGTCCGATTTTCTTTGGGTTGAGGTTGTAAGGTTGTAACCTCAACAAACCCTTATAAACATTGAGCAAAACCCTATACCCTGCGTACAACCTTTTTTTTACATTCATTTTCCCTCTCATTGTTTTCCGTGACGCAAAAAAAACACCATTTTCAGTGATTGACATGCGTTGCAATTCTTTGTAGATTTAAATAAAAAAAATTGGTCAAAAATGGGTTCACCTCCCAAGCTTCGGATTATGTGAAACGTTGAGCCCGAAATAAAACAAAAAGGATACCGAGATATGGATCGAAACCATGTAAAAAAAATACAAACTCGGAAAAGTCTTAAAAAAAAGATATTTCCCCTAAAAATTACGAGCTATGAAAAAGATTCGATTACTACTCGTGCTGTGTTATTTTACAACAACAATACAGGCACAAGAACAGTTAGATTGCGATTTTAATCTAAGAGAAGCCATCTTTTATTTACAAGGAGATGAAAATTTTAAAAGAGATACGCTAAAAAGCATCAACTATTTACAGCCTTGTATAGAAAAAGGAGTTGCTGAAGCTGAGATTTTGTTGAGTAGAATTTATGCTTCTCAAACAGAGAAAGGCCAACACAAAAAAGCATTTAAAATCCTAAAAAAATTAGCAAAAAAAGAGCATGCCATTGCAGCAGGAGATTTAGGTGTCTTGTATAAATATGGTATTGGTTGTCGCTTGAATTTTAACAAGGCTCGAAAATGGTTTGAAAAAGGAGCAGCACTTGGAAACGACAAAGCAGCTTATAGTCTTGGGTATTTATATCTAAAAGGTTTTGGAGATATTGCGCAACATTATGGGAAGGCTGTAAAATGGTTTGAAAAAAGCACGCACCCCATGGCCAAATACTGGTTGGGTGTTTCTTACTATCATGGAGATGGCGTAGATCAAAATACCGAAAAAGCGAATGAATTGTTGGGAACTAATTTTGAAAATGTTCCCCAAGAAACTCACACGAATTCTAGTGCTGAGACTTCTTCCAATGGAGCTTCTAATCAGTCAGAGTTCAACGATGAAAAAACCGACAATGCCCTACCTGTTTCAAATGAAAATTTGATTGGAAAATGGTTGGGAAACTATTGAAATTTGATTGGTCGGGGAAAAAAAATTCGACAAAAAAATGATTTTGTTCTAGAAATAAAACACGATTCTGTGACGGAAAATTTGGTGTACGACTTAAAAATTAATGACCAAGAATACAAAGAAGAAATCGTTAGTAGAATTGACAATGAACTCTATTTCGATCAGATCTATATCAACTTGCCGCATCATTCATTTAGTGAGCATATTGCCAAAGATTTAGACCATCAGTTTTTATCAACAAAGGTATCGATCAAAAATATGCATGGGATTACTTTTTTAACTGGAAACATTAAAAACTACCTCAATGCATGGGATGAATCGGGGGCTCCTTTAAAGTTTGTATTAAAAAAGAAAGAAGCTTTTGCCAATAGCGAACAAGAGCTTTCTGATGAAATTCTAACAGCATTGTCTGCACAGGAAGATAATTTTATAAAATTATATCCTAATCCTTTTAAAACGGATTTGATCATTTCTTATACACTAGATCTGCCAAGTTTTGTAGCGGTGAAATTGACAGATATACAGGGAACGAACAATGAACTTATTAAAAAAGGGAGTGAACAACAGCCAGGAGATCATCGGTATTATTTTGAAGGTTCTAACTTAGAGAAGGGCATCTATGTGGTCACTG